>Ga0335084_10000047_pt1 | contig 72303 bp, 65 predicted proteins | sample Lox_Sample_44_FD_206721 | JGI IMG/M metagenome (GOLD analysis project Ga0335084, IMG submission 206721) | Soil microbial communities from Loxahatchee National Wildlife Refuge, Florida, United States - Lox_Sample_4.4 | ecosystem: Environmental > Terrestrial > Soil > Wetlands | place: USA...
CTCCGGCCCGACCCCCGCACCGCCCAACGGACCGGTGCCGGCCAACGGCGGGACGTTTGACTTTACCTGGGTCTATCAAATCACCGGTACTTATCCTCAACCGTCCTTTTTCTTCACCGGATCGGCCGCCGGGACCGAGCAGACCGGAGGCCCAGGAACGGCACGGACCACGCCCAGTGTGACGTCGAGTACGGTTACGTACGGAGGGTATTCGCCGACAGTGAGTCCGGCCACCGTCAACGCCAACAGCACCAATCAGGAGTTGAGCTGGGCGATCACGAACAACGGCTGCGCCGACGTCAAGCAGGTCCAGATCTCGGTCCCCGCAGGCTGGGGTCTGCCGGCCACGGAGACCTATTCGATGGTCGAGCAGTTTAATCCGCCCAATCCTGGGACGACCCCCATCGAGGATGTCTGGACGGTATCCGGCGCCAATCCCGTCAACTTCACCGCGACGATCTTACCTCCCAGCGCGAGCACGAATATCCTTCCCCTCGTCGCGGGCTCGGCCAAGGACGGCACCTTCAATCTGGCCTTTCCCACGACGCCCGCTTCGGCTGGAACCGCCACCTTCCAGATTACCATTACAGATACGAACAATATATCCGTCACCCGAACAACGGATGTCACCGTCAACGCGTTTAACACCGGAAGTCCGAATCCAAACTCGATTGGCACCGGCGCCACGCGGGAGGATTTTCCATGAGGCGCGGACCGAACGTTGAGACATGGCAATGCATGCACACATGACATAGGAGGGAATCATGGGCTGGATAATTTTTATGGGTCTGATCGCACTGGTCGTAGGCGGGTTGCTGATCGCTTCGCCGCAGGCGTTACTTAATATTAGCAACCAAATGAACCGGATGGTGACCCGGATAGACGAGCAGGTCATCAAGTATCGCTTTGGCTTCGGGGTCAGCCTGATACTGGCGGCGGTATTCCTCTTCTTTTATGCTTATCTTCTGGGCCGGCTACGATAAAGCGCCGGTTTCTGGAACCGAAAGGGTGGAAAAGGACGAAACAGGACCTGGGGTGCGCTTGACAGCCCCCCTTATTTTGGTACACTCAACCTTAGAAAAATAAATTTACAATTAGATTAATACCCGAGATTTATACATGGACCGCGGGAATAAGACAATGAAAACCGCCGAAATTCTAAAGAAAGTCGATATTCCCCGACACAAGCTCTACTACCTTGAACAAAAGGGATACATTACGCCCAAACGGGTTCCGATGGGTGATCTGGAGGCGCGTGAATATTCGGAAGAGGACACACTGAAGATCAAACTGATCTGGAAATATCTAAAACGGGGATTCAAGCACAAGATAGCCTATCAAAAGGCGATCGAGGAGTTGGATGGAAGCGGCGTCCCGGTCGGTGAGTCGTCTTGATGGATGGCATCAGGTGGAAACCATGACGGGATCTTTTCTGGCTTGGGTGAAACCGAAGCGGCATCTCCTGGGATTAGACATCGGCCGAAGCGCGATCAAGGTGGTCCAATTGGCCTCGACCCGGAAGGGTTTGGTTCTAAAGTACGCCGGGCTGACCGAGTTGCCTCCCCCAGACCGAACCGCTCAACCGGACCCGGTAGGGGACGCGCCTCTGGTTCTTCTCGATGTGCTTCAAAAAGGCCGGCTCAAACGACAGAAGATCGTGATCAACTTTGGCGGGCGAAACCCGATCATCCGATATATCTTGCTGCCGAAGATGCCCAAAGATGAATTGGCGGAGGCGGTTCGTTGGGAGGCCAAGAAACTGATCCCGTTTCCGATCGAGGAGGCCGTGCTGGATTATCTCGTGGTCGGAGAAACTCAGGAGCGCGATCTCAAACGGATCGAAGTATTGTTGGTCGCGGCCGAACGGACGGCCGTTATGAACCAACTCGGATCCCTCAAGCGGATCAATCTTCCCGTCACGGCGATGGACGTCAATCCCATGGCGCTCTTCAACACCGTCAAATTAAATTACAAATCGGATCTGGATGAAAACCTGGTCTTTGTGGATATCGGCGCCGAAAAGATGGACATCAGCATTTCGAAACGGGGTGTTTTGCGTTTCACTCGAAATGTTCAGCTCGGAGGGGAGGAAATTACCCGGGCGGTCGCGCAGGGGCTGGGGGTCGAACGCGAGGAGGCGGAGCAGCTGAAACGGCAAAAAGGGCTCTCCGGCGCAGGGTCGGGCGAAGGCGCAGCCGCCTCCACCGTGGATCGGGACGGCCGGCGGCTCGAGATCATCAAGGCCGAGGTGGACCGGATGGTCCTGGAAACGCAACGATCCATGGATTACTACCGGGCCCAGTTCCGCGAGGGCTCGGTCAAGAAGATCGTGCTGATGGGCGGAGCCGCGCTCATGCCGGGATTCCAGGAATACTTCGCGTCGTATTTTGACTCCCATGTGGAACTGGATGACCCGTTCGCCGAGATCCTCTGCGATGAAACGGCGTTCCGGGAGGTTCGGTTGATGTCCCCCCGATTCTCGACCGGCGTGGGCCTGGCCCTGAGGACAATGGATGGGTGAGAGAATTAAACATCTGAGCGTGAAGGATCCATGAAGTCGCATATCAATTTGATCGCGGCCGAGATTTTGCTGGGGGAGAAACCTTTTTCCTTCAAACAGAAGGCCGGTCCGATGGGCGTGGCCGCCGGCGTTTTTTTTCTGGGCGTTTTTTCCTTGGGCCTTCTTTGGAAAGAGAGCCTGCTCAAGAAAGACGTTCGGGACCTCACCGTTCAACGGGACAAAACCCAACTGGAATTGACCCGGCTCAACGAGGAGGTCGGTGGCTTGGCCAAGGAGACGCAGGCCGGCCAAGAAATCACGGCGCAGCAACTGGCGGCGATGAAGGACCTTCTGAAAAACCGCATCCTTTGGTCGAATGTCCTGCGGGAGACAAGCTATCTGGTGCCGGAGGGGGTCTGGCTGACGCGAATGGAAAGCACGGATCCGAAATCCGGCGGTCTTATGCCCGTTTCCGCAACCGAAAACGGGCTTCGCTTCGTCGGCGTGGCCCAATCGCAGGCCGCGATCAACCGTTTTATTTCGGCCCTGGAGCGGTCGCCCCATTACGGGTATGTTGCATTGGTTTATGCTGAAAAGGGAAGCGCCGGCGCCCAGGGGATGAATTTTGAGTTGACGGCAAATTTACATTAATTCGGGCAAACCATGACGTTGACCGGCACACTTGAAAAACTGGACTTTGGAAAACTCACGGTGCGGGAACGCGGTCTGGCGGTCCTGACCGTCGGCGCGGTTTTATTCATTTTCTTGAGTTATTTCTTGATCCCGACGGTCCGCAGCGCCAAAGAGTTGGCGGCGCAAAAAATTTCTCTCAAGGCCGAGATCGACCAGGGAATGGCGCAGATCCCCTTGCTCCGAGAACGGGCCGAAAAACTTCGTCAATCGGCGCAGGGCCAGGAGACCCACCCCGAGTTGGCGGGAAACGCGGGGGATCTCTTTCCGAAGGGGAGCCGGCTTTCGGCGCTGTTGGAGGAAATAACACGCTTGGCCCATCTGCGGCAGATCGAATTCGTCTCGATACGTCCGGATTCGGTCGAGGACAAGGGGGCCTATCTTCAGATGACGCTTCAAATCGACGTCCAGTCCCGCTTTCGCGAATTGGGAGACTATCTCCTGATGTTGGAAGACCTGCCGCGCGCGGTCGTCGTGAAAGAGATCAAAATCGAGGCGCAGCCCGACACGACCCCATCGGTATTGGCGCATTTGAAGACGATAACGTATTTAGGGAAAGAGTGAAGCGTGGGGAGTGAGGAGTAAGGGGTGAGGTGAAAAAGATGAACATGATGGGATCTTTGATCATTCTATTCCTGCTCCTAACCCCTTACTCCTTACTCCTTACCCCTGCTTCTCTTGGGGCCCAGCCGCATTCAGAGATCAGCACCCAACGGCTGGAACGTCAGGAGAAAGCCCTGCAGTGGGGCCGGGATCCGTTTGTGCTTCCCAGCCGATCGGGCGTTGCGGGATCGGAGACGGGGGAGTTCCATCTCAGCGCTATAATCTACCGGTCGGGAGGGGGGGTGGCGATCATCAACGACAAGATTCTGCGAACGGGTGATACGATTGAAGGAAACCAGATCACCGAGATCCTGGAGGATCGCGTGATATTGCAAGGACCCTCGGGGGAGAAGGAATTGCGGGTCAATAAATTTGTTTTGGGCCATTAGACCTGAGAGGAGGTCCCCATGGGGTTGGGGCGTCATAAAATAACGGTTCGGATGATTTGGATCCTGATCGTCATGGTTTGGATGATGAGCCATTCGATGGTCGCGGCGGCTCCAACCGGACCGGGGACGATCAATGTAATCAAGGAGTCAAGCGAGGGGGGCGAAACCATCTTTACCATGGAATTCCGGGATGCGGATCTGAAAGATGTCCTCCGGGCGTTGGGGCAGGAGGAGGGGCTCAACGTGATTATCAGGGATGATGTGGGTGGGCGGCTGACCTTAAGTTTCCAGCGGGTCACCGTGCGCGAAGCGTTTGCCGCCATCCTTAAGATCAACAACCTGGTCTCATTTCAGGATGGGACGATCGTGCGGGTGGTAAAGTCGCCCTTTGCGGAGGGCGTAAATAATATGACGACGGAGATCATTCCGGTAAACTTTGGCGATGCGAAAATAAACGCCGAGGCCATCAAGAATTTTTTAAGTCAACAGGGCAGCGTATCCGTCGATCTGCGGACCAATTCGCTGATTGTCCGTGATCTTCCGGATAACGTCGCTAAGATCGTGTCCATCATGAAAAGCCTCGATACCAAAACGCCGGAAGTGATGATCGAAGCGCGCATTGTGGAGGCCAGCACGAGTTTTGCGCGGGAACTCGGGATCCAATGGGGGGGCAAATTCACCAATCAGACGAACGGGGGAACCTATACCGCAACCGGAGGCATTACAAACCCAGGCGGTTCGAGTTCGACGCCGTCGCCGATGACCGGAGGTTTGGGATTGAGCGGCAACCCCTTTGTGGTCAATCTCCCGGCGGCCGTCACACTGGGGTCCGGCGGCGTGGGCGCGTTTTCCTTTGGAAACGTGTCCAACACCCGACAATTGGATCTTCAATTATCGGCCATGGAAACCTCCGGCAACGGCCGGATCCTATCCAATCCCCGCGTGTTGACCATGGATAATAAAGAGGCTATGATTGCAACCGGGACAGAGATCTTCGTTCAAAGCGTGGTGATTGCCGGGACGACCGTATCGACCTCATCCGGGGGCGGGTCGACGGGCGGGATAACCCCGGTCGGCGGCGGCAACGGCGTGGTTCAGATCGACGCAAAGTTGGAGCTGACCGTCAAGCCCCACATCACGCCGGACAACCAAGTCATCATGCATGTGAAAGCTGACAAGAAAGATCCCGATTTCACCCGGGAGGTCCAGGGCATCCCCCCCCTGGATACGCGGACGGCTGAGACGGATCTTATGGTCAAGGACGGGGAAACGATCGTCATCGGCGGAATCTATACTCGAAATGAATCGAAGGCCGTCTCGGGGGTTCCTTTCCTGGACCGCATCCCGATCATAGGATGGCTGTTCAGGCATGACAGCAAGAACGACATCCAAAATGAGCTCTTGATCTTCATCACACCCTCGATCTACAAACGGAGCTGAACCTTGCCGAAAGAGGTGGTCGTCATGATTACGACCCCAACATTGAAGGAAGCCCGGGCCATCGGGAAAAAACTGGTCGAGGAAAAACTGGCGGCCTGCGCCAATATCATCCCCCGGGTCGAATCGGTCTTCTTCTGGCAGGGTCGGATTCACCAAAAACGGGAAGCGTTGATGATTGTCAAGACCCGGCGGGCCGCCTTCGAGCGTCTCGTGAAACGCGTTAAATCTCTCCACCGTTATTCCGTTCCGGAGATTATTGCCCTGCCGATCAGTCGGGGTTCCAAGGAGTACCTCCGGTGGATCCGTGAAACCACACGGTAGCGGTCCGACCTTCCATGAAGCAAAAAAAGCGAACCACCCCCCCACTGGAGCGGTATTATCGGCGGCTGCTGAACGCTTACGGCCCCCAGCACTGGTGGCCCGCGGACAGTCGGTTTGAAATCATGATCGGGGCGATCCTGACCCAAAATACCGCTTGGAGAAATGTCGAACGGGCCGTGGCCAATTTAAAACGGGAGGGGCTCATGACGCCGCAGGCGCTCCGTAAGGTCTCCGTGAGGCGCTTGGCCGAGGCGATCCGTCCATCCGGTTACTTCAGGGTCAAGGCCGGTCGGGTAAAGGCGTTCGTGCGGTTCCTGATTCAACAATATGAGGGTGATTTATTACGCATGATGTCTGAGCAGTCCGGGGTCCTCCGTTCCCAATTGCTTTCCGTGAAAGGTATCGGGCCTGAAACCGCCGATTCGATTCTTCTGTACGCATTGGATGTGCCCATTTTTGTCATCGATGCCTACACGCGGCGGGTTTTAAACCGGCACCGCTTGACCCCTGCCAAGGTATCTTACGATCGCCTGCAACGATTCTTCATGGATCAACTTCAACCGCGGGTCGCTGTCTATAATGAGTACCATGCACTGCTGGTCAAGGTTGGTAAGGAGCATTGCAAACCAACGCCGGTTTGCCAGGAATGTCCTCTAAAGGTTTACCTGAATGGAAAACACCCCAAAATAGGGTAGTTTTTGATAAAATATGTCTATATATAGTATCTTAAGCCCTATAATGGTGCTTGCCGGAATCGGAATTTCTGCTATCTTAAATACATAAAGATGGTAGCAAAATGGAAAAAGGGGTACTATAATGAGCAAAAAATTCTTGACAAGCCTCTTAGTGTATGTTACCATCTGCCGGCATTTTTGTGAGGTTACTATATGAAAACATTGAAGGATTCGTACACTGTAATGATCATACCGACGCCCACCTCCAGGGCGTACAGATTCAGCCTTAGCAAGCAGGCCCTCAGGACCATCATAGGAAGCACGATAGTCTCGGCCATTCTTCTCGTGGTTTTTGTTATTCAGTATTTTTCCATGGTCCGTGATATGTGGGAATTGAAGTCGCTCCGGAAAGAAACAAAGGCCCAGAAGATCCAAATTCAGACCTTCGCTTCCAACATTACCGATCTGGAAAAACAGATGACGCGCATAAAGGATTTGGACACCAAGCTGCGGGTGATCGCGGATATCGGTCCGCCCCCTGAAAACGACCAGCTCAAGGGCATGGGTGGGCCGGAAGAGCCCGGGACGGATTCGGTGTCTGAAACCGGAAATGTTCAGCCGGAGGACCTCCGTAAAATGGACCAGGACCTCAGCCGGCTCAGGTCGGATGCGGCGGTTCAGGAATTGAGCTTCGCGGAACTGACCGAGGCCATGAAAGACCGACGTTCCTTGTGGGCCTCCACCCCGTCTATCTGGCCCGTCCGAGGCTGGTTGACTTCGGGATTTGGAAACCGGATCTCTCCGTTCACCGGAAGCGTCGCGATGCACAACGGGATCGATTTGGCTGCCCGCCGCGATACGCCGGTCATGGCGTCGGCGGCCGCGGTGGTCAGTTATGAAGGATTCGACAGCGGTCTGGGCAAGATGGTCAAGCTCAATCACGGGTACGGCATGCAGACGGTCTACGGACACCTGTCCAAGGTCAATGTCCGGATCGGGCAAAAAATCAAGCGGGGGGACGTGATCGGTTTTGTCGGCAATACCGGATTGTCGACCGGTCCCCATCTTCATTATGAAGTCTTGGTCAATAGTGTCCCGGTTAATCCCTTGAGGTACATCCTTAATTAGCCCATTTCCATTGAATAAAATCATTTTGGCGGGGAGCAGGTGGACTATTGCATGGCCCGCTTGCTCGATTATCAATCGCGGTTCCGGTCTGGGTTCCGGAGCGCGTTGTAGGGAGGGGTCAGCGTAATGAGTAAAGGAAAGGTGAAGTGGTTCAACGAGAAGAAAGGGTACGGGTTTATCGAACAAGAAGGCGGCGGAGACGTCTTCGTCCATTTCTCGGCGATTCAGGGAGATGGATTTAAAACATTGACCGAGGGTCAGGAGGTGGAGTTCGATGTCGTGGAAGGAAAAAAAGGTCCGCAGGCATCGAATGTGACCAAGGCGCAATAACCAACCAAACGAATGATGATGTATGAAAACCCCGACAAGGCGTCCGCTTTGTCGGGGTTTTTTATCCCCGTCGTCTTTTTGCGTTCTTTTTTCGTGTTGTGGTAGTATAATAGAATCGTTTTTTAACGGACTTCATGATGTTGGGACTACTGATCCGAAAAGTCATAGGAACGAAGAACGACCGGGAGCTGAAACGACTGGCTCCGAAGGTGGAGCAAATTTCCGCCTTCGAACCGGCCGTCGCATCCTTGGACGATCAGCAACTGCGGTCGAAAACGGAAGCGTTCCGGTCCCGTTTGGCGGCCGGCGAGTCGCTGGAGGATCTCCTCCCGGAGGCCTTCGCCGTGGTGAGGGAAACATCGAAACGCCGTTTGGGGATGCGGCATTTCGACGTGCAACTCCTGGGCGGAATCGTTCTGCACGAGGGCAAGATCTCCGAGATGAAAACGGGCGAGGGCAAGACGCTCGTGGCCACGCTCCCGCTGTATCTGAACGCGCTGCCGGGGCTCGGAGCCCATCTGGTGACGGTAAACGACTACCTGGCCAAACGCGATGCCCAGTGGATGGGTCCGATCTACCATGCCCTGGGATTATCGGTGGGGGTGATTCAGCACGAGGCCGCCTTTCGTTTCGACCCGTCCTACCAGGCGGCCGACCGCCGCCTCCAATACCTGCGGCCGGTGAGTCGACCCGAGGCCTACCAATCCGATATCACCTACGGGACCAACAACGAGTTCGGATTCGACTATCTCCGGGACAACATGACGGTCGACTTGAATCAGGGCGTTCAACGGGAGCTTCACTATGCCATTGTGGATGAGGTCGACAGCATCCTGATCGATGAGGCCCGGACGCCGCTGATCATCTCCGGCCCGACCGAAGAGTCCACCGACAAATACTATCGGATCAATCAAATCATACCGTCCCTGAAGGAAACCGAGGATTATACCGTAGAGGAAAAAACCAAAACGGTGACCCTGACGGAGGAAGGCAACGCAAAGGTCGAGCGGCTTTTGGGGGTTTCGAATCTGTACGACCTGTCGAACATCGATCTGGTGCATCACGTCATTCAAGGCCTGAAGGCCCACACGCTTTTCAAGCGGGACGTGGACTACGTCGTCAAGGACGGCGAGGTTATGATCGTCGATGAATTCACCGGCCGGCTGATGCCGGGCCGCCGCTGGAGCGACGGGCTGCACCAGGCGGTCGAGGCGAAGGAAGGGGTGAAGATCGCCAACGAAAACCAGACGCTGGCCTCGATTACCTTCCAAAACTACTTCCGGCTGTACAAAAAACTGGGCGGGATGACGGGTACGGCCGATACCGAGGCGGCGGAGTTTGCAAAAATCTACAATCTCGACGTGATGGTGATCCCGCCCAACCGGAACATGATCCGGAAGGATTTTGCCGACGTCGTGTACCGGACCGAACGCGAAAAATTCAATGCGATCGTCGAAGAAGTGGGCGAACTCCATCAAAACGGTCAGCCGGTTCTCGTGGGCACGATCTCCATCGAAAAATCCGAACGGTTGAGCGGGCTCCTCAAGCGCCAGGGCATCAAGCACTCCGTCTTGAACGCCAAATACCATGAAAAGGAGGCCGAGATCATCGCGCAGGCCGGGAGCAAAGGGGCCGTGACGATCGCGACCAACATGGCCGGGCGCGGCACGGACATTCTCCTGGGAGGGAACCCTGATTTTCTCTTCAAACGGCATCTCATCCAGCAACCCGAGATGCCCCCGGACGAGCAGGCCCGGCTTTTTGAGCGGATCAAAAAGGAATGCGAGGCCGAAAAAGCGGATGTGGTCACGCTGGGCGGGCTTCACATCCTGGGCACCGAGCGCCATGAGAGCCGCCGGATCGACAACCAGTTGCGGGGACGGGCCGGCCGGCAGGGGGATCCGGGATCGTCGCGCTTTTACCTTTCCCTGGAAGACGATCTCATGCGGATTTTCGGCTCGGAGCGGATTTCGGGCCTGATGCAACGGCTCGGCATGGAGGAAGGGATCCCGATCGAGCACCGCATGGTCACCCGCGCCATCGAGAACGCCCAGAAGAAGGTGGAGGCGCATAATTTCGATATCCGGAAGCAGCTGCTCGAATACGACGACGTGATGAACAAACAGCGCGAGGTGATCTACGAACAACGGCGGCGGATCCTTCGCGGTGAAAATCTGACCGATCTGTTTCTGGGCATGATCGATGACCGTTTGGACGAGATCCTGGAACTGTACTGTCCGGAAGGGGTTTATCCCGAGGAATGGGATCTCAAAGGGCTCAACGAAGCGCTCGCCCGCCAGTTTGCGATGAATCCCGAGTCCGAATCGGAGATGAAAGACCTGGGACGAACGGCCCTGCGCGAGCATCTCATCCAGAAAATTGACGAGGCTTACAAAAATAAAGAGGCCGAATTGGGCGAGCCGTTGATGCGGCAGCTGGAAAAGATGGTGACGCTTCGGGTGATCGACACCCAATGGAAGGATCATCTCCTCGCGATGGATTACCTGAAGGAGGGAATCGGCCTGCGCGGTTACGGGCAGAAGGACCCCTTGGTGGAATACAAACGGGAAGGGTTCGGGATGTTCTCGGCCTTGATGGACCGCCTCAAGACCGATGCGGTGGAACATCTCTTCAAGATCCAGGTGGTCAAGGATCAGCCCGCGCCGGCGGCCCGGCCGGCGGCGCTACCCCAACCGCCCCGCCTTCAGTTCAGCCGGGGCGATGCCGCGGCCCAGCCCAAAACGGTGCAGCGGGAGGTTCAGAAGGTCGGCCGGAACGACCCCTGCCCCTGTGGAAGCGGAAAGAAATATAAAAAATGCCACGGACAATGATCGGGAGCCCATGCTGAAGATCGCCGGCATCCAGATGCGATGCTCCAAGGACCCCGACTCTAATCTCCGAAAAGCCATCGAGATGATCGCCCTGGCCGCGGAACGGGGGGCCGGAATCATCTCCACACAACAGCTTTTCAACCTGCCCTGGTTTGCCTTCGAGAGCCGGGAGGATCATTTTCGGTGGGCCGAGCCCATCGACGGGCCGACCGTTTCAGCCCTTCGGGCGGAAGCCCGGAAACACGCCGTGGTGTTGATCGGAACTTTTTTCGAAAAAGACGGGGATGCCCACTACAACACGTCGGCCGTGATCGAGAAAGACGGGACCTTGGTCGGCCGTTACCGAAAGGTGCATCTTCCCCAGATCCCGTTGTGGGAGGAGAAGTATTATTTCAAGGCGGGGGATCTCGGATTCCCGGTCTTTGAAACCTCCCTAGCGCGGATCGGCATTCAGATCTGCTGGGACAATTTTTTCCCGGAGGGCAGCCGGATCATGGCCCTGCAGGGCGCGCAGATCCTCTTCGCCCCCACGGCGGCCGCCTTCGCTTCCCAGTCCCGCTGGGAGAAGATGATCTGCGCCAACGCCATCGCGAACAACGTCTTCATTCTTCGGATCAACCGCGCCGGCCAGGAGGAACGGCAAACGTTCTACGGTCGGAGTTTCTGCGTCAATCCCTTCGGAGAACTGATCGCCTCGCCCGCCGGGGAAAACGACGCCGTCGTGTTTTCGGAAGTTAACCTGAACGAGGTTCAGGAAACGCGAGACATCTGGACCTTTTTCCGGGACCGTCGGCCCGAACTCTACGGGGAACTCGCACAACCATGAAGACGCTGGACCTTCTCAATCGTTACCGGACCGAGAACGGCCGTCTGCGCAGCGCCCTCGCCCAACGCTCCAAGGAACTGTCCTTCTTCATCAACAGCGGGAAGGCCCTGACCTCCACGTTGGAATTCAACAAGATCCTCCGGGTCATCATGGAAAGGGCGCAGCGGCTGATCAAGTGCGACGCCTGGTCGTTGCTGCTCTTGGATGAGGAGGTTCAGGAGCTCCGTTTTGTCGCGGCCAAGGGGACCAAGGGCGTCAACAAGGTTCGCTTAAAAGTGGGCCAGGGCATCGCCGGTTGGGTCGCCAAGACCGGCCAGCCCTTGATCATCCGGGATATCCGGAAGGACCGGCGCTTCAGCCGTGCCGCGGACCGCATCACCCGGTTCAAGACCCGCTCCGTTCTGTGCGTGCCGATCGTCAACAAAAAGCGGACGATCGGCGTCCTGGAAATGATCAACAAACAGAACCGAAAACCCTTCGATGAAACCGACCAGGATCTCCTCCGGAAACTCGTGGATCAGGCCGCGATCGCGCTGGAGCGGGCCAGCCTCTATGAGCGCATGTCGAATCTGGCGATCACGGACGACCTGACCAAGCTTTATAATTTCCGTTACCTGGACCAAATCCTCGACCGCGAAATCAATCGCTGCCGGCGCTACGGGTCCATTCTCTCGCTCATCTTTTTCGACATGGACTACTTCAAACACGTGAACGATGTCCATGGGCATCTCATGGGCAGCAAGGTCCTGGTGGAGGTGGCGCGTATCCTGGTTGAAAACCTCAGGGACGTGGACATCATCTCGCGCTACGGCGGCGACGAATTCGTCGTGGTCCTTCCGGAAACCGATGTCGAGACGGCCGCCCGGATCACCCACCGCTTGCACAAAAGCCTGAAGGCTCACGAGTTCTTGAAGGACGAAGGATTGCAGATCAATATGTCGGCCAGCTTCGGGATCGCGGGGTATCCGGAGCATGCGATGACGAAGCGGGATCTTGTCCGGATGGCCGACCAGGCGATGTATCTGGCCAAGAACAGCGGGCGCGACCAGGTTTGCATCGCCGAGAAGCGCGCCGCGCGGACCCGGGCCCGCGCCCACTAATTGAAGCACCCCGCCTTCACGGGGAGGGGTTGCGCTCGCCGTGCGGATTGAGGCTTAGCGGATCGTCTTTCAATTCTCCGGGCAACGCGTCCCCCTGGCCCGCCGAGATCAAGCGCTCCCCGAACCGATCCAGACGGATCGAGGCCTCCTCATACCGGCCCTTGGCGTTGGTGAGGTGCGTGCCGATCACCTCGAATTCCTTCCGGAACCGCTCGAAGTCCCCCCGCAGACGTTCCAGGTGGCTGATGATGATCTGGGCGCTCTTCTCGATCTGAAGCCCCTTGAGGCCCATCACGATCGCCTGGAGATACGCGTACAGACTGTTGGGCGAGACGGGGATCACCTTGCGTTCGAGGGCGTAGGCCGACAGGCTCTTTTCGTCGCCGAGGTTTTCATCCTTGATGATGGTTTCATAGTAGACATTCTCGGCCGGGATGTACATCAGCGCGAAGGGAAAGGTTCCCTCGTCCGGCAGGATGTATTTGTCGGCGATGGCGTCGGCGTGTTTCTTGACGTCCGCGTTGAATTTTTTTCGGGCGGCCTTCCGCTCCTCGTCGTTTTTGGATTCGACCACCCGCCGGAAATTCTCCAGCGGAAACTTCGAATCCACCGGCACCAGGAATTGGCCCAGCCGGATCACCGCGTCCACCGCCTCGCCGCTTTTGAAGCGGTGTTGAAGCGTGAAATGGTTGGGCGGGAGGATCTGGGCCAGGAGGTCTCCCAAGAAAAGCTCGCCCAGAATCCCGCGGAGTTTCGGGGCCCGGAGAATTTCCTGCAGGCTGGCGATGTCCTTCCCGACATCGAACACCTGCTGGGTGGCCTTCGAAAGCTCGCCCAGGTTCTGTTTCACCTCGCCCACCACCCGGGCGGCGTTGTCGAGGCGCGTCCCAATCTGTCCCGTCGCGTTCTGGAGCTGCTGGACCATCGCGGCGAGCTGCTGGTTGACCTGCTGCGTGACGGAGGAGAGCTGCTGGTTGAGGGCGGTTGTGTTCCCCGCGATCGTTTCGGTGATCTGCTGCCGCAGCGCGTCCACCTGCTGCTGCATCACCAGCATCCCGGTGTCCGGCGGCTTGTTTTTGCCCTGCAGCAGGACGACGATCAACAGCCCGATGACGGCGACGATCCCGATGACGAGAACAATTTCCATGCGCCCGATTCTATCCGCGCGGGTCCGAGAAGTCAACCCGCGTGCGTTCCGTCGAAAATTCGGAGGACCGGCGATTCTATCGGGGTGGATCTTCGTGGGGCGGGTTCGTTCTTTCCCGGACGGCCTTCGCGTGGACGATCGTGGTCCTCGTGTTGTAAATCCCCAGGATGGAGAAATAACGCTCGTCGACCCGGATGTCGTACAGATGGCGAACGTCGTATCGCTTCTGGGCATCCGCAATGGCCGCGCGGATGCTTCGATCCTCCATATCGACCGAAAAACCGGACATGGGCCCGAGGCCGATGAACAATCCGACCGGGATGAAAAACCCCGTCATCCTGCTTGAGCCTTCGACCTCGATCACCTCGTCCTCCTGAATCAGCGGAATGAGATCCCGACGGGTCATCGAGGGATAAGCGTAAGGGGCGTCGTAGTCCTGATAAATGGGAAACCCCCGCGGAAGCTCCGCACGGTCCATCATGCTGCCAATGGCTCCATCGCCGTGCGGTCCGACGGCCCGCGCCGGATAGGAACAGAATAAGATGAAAAGAATCAGGACGATCGTGCGGATCACGGGAGCCGTACCCTCCTGCGTTTAATGCGCCGCCTTGGCGGTGACGATGATGGTTCGGCTGATATACAAGCCGAGAACGTTGAACACCCTCTGGTCGGTTTTTACATCATAAACCTCCTTGACCTCGACCCCGGCCTTCCGCTTCGCATCCTCCAGGGCCGCATCGAGCCCCGCGTCTCCCCACGAGATCATTCCGAAGAGCAGGGCATGGGCGGTGGATTGACCCACGATCTCTTGATTATCCAAGGTCAGGTCTTTCACGTCCAGGCGGGTGTTGGAAATCCAGGCCAGGGGCATCGTGGTATTGGCATAAATGCAGCCGGCCAGACCTGCCGTAAGCACCGCCAGGGCGGCGGTTCTCCAAATCACGTTGACGGATTTCGTCGACATCGATTTGCCCTCCGTTTATCCGTAGAATAATACTTTAAATATAAAATATACCACGTTTATAAATCAAAAAACCCGTTTCGGGCAACTCTTTTGGTTGAACCGGGAGAAATTCCCGGACCGGCCTCTTTGACTTTCTATCGATAACTGACTAAAATGATATCGATTGAAAGGGAGGCGCGGATGATCTGGTATCGCTCGCTCATGGACCCTGCGGCTTACCCGCATCCCGTCCGGGAGATCCGGCATCTGGCGACGCATATCTCGGACGTCTTCCTGACCGGGCCGTTTGCCTACAAGATCAAAAAACCGGTCGATTTGAAATTCCTCGATTTCTCTACACTGGAAAAACGGCGCTATTATTGCGAGCGGGAAGTGGCCTTGAACCGCCGCTTGGCGCCGGAGATCTACCTGGGGGTGGTGCCGATCACGCGGGACGGCGAGCGTTTCCGCGTCGATGGGAAAGGGGAGCCGGTGGAGTACGCCGTGAAGATGGTCCAGTTCGCCCAGGAAGGACTCCTGGATGCGATGGCCGAGCGGGACGAACTGTCGCGCGGGACGATCGTGGAACTGGCCTCCCGGATCGCCCGCTTTCACCGGTCCGCCGAGCGCGCCGACGACGTATTCGGGACACCGGAGGCGGTCGGGGAGAATGTGCTCCGGAACTTCGAGCAGACGGCGAAATTCCAGGAGAGCGTCGTGCCACCGAAGCGATTTTCGAGGCTCCGGGAGTATTCGGAACATTTTCTGACCCAGAAAGCGCTCCTGTTCCGTGAGCGGATCAAGCGCGGCGCGATCCGCGTCTGTCACGGCGACCTGCACCTTCAGAATATCTGCCTCGATGGGGGCCGCTTGATCGTCTTCGATTGCATCGAGTTCAACGACGCCCTGAATCATATCGACGTCGTCAACGAGATCGCTTTCTTGTTGATGGATCTGGACCATCGCGGCCTTTCGGCGCCGGGCGGTCGCTTCCTCAACGCCTATCTGGAGCAAACCCAGGACTACCAGGGACTGTCGATGCTGGATTTCTATCTCGTCTACCGGGCCTGCGTGAGGGCGAAGGTGGCCTGCATTCTTATCGAGGACCCCGATATCACCGAGGTGGAAAAGGCCATGGCCCGGGAGCGCGCCTCGTCCTACTTCGAGCTGGCCGAGCGTTATCTGGCCGACCGCCGCCCCGGTCTGATTTTAATGGCGGGGGTGAGCGGAACGGGAAAGAGCACCGTCGCGTGGGAAGTCGCGGAGTCGTTGGAGGGGGTCGTGATTCGTTCGGATGCCGTGCGCAAATCGCTGGCCGGGGCGGGTCCGGAGGCGCGAAGCGCGACGGATTACGGCCGCGGCATCTACACGTCCGAGATGACCGAACGAACCTATGACGGCCTTCTGGAACGGGCCGAATACGTGATCGCGAGCGGGCGCTGGGCCGTTCTCGACGCCACATATGCCCGGATGCGGCACCGATCGGTCGTAAGTTCGTGGGCCAAAAAAAAGACCCTGCCTTTCGTGATCCTCCATTGCACCGCGCCCCCCGCCGTTCTTGAAGCCCGTCTGGCGCAAAGGACGGCCGAGGGGACGGACGTTTCGGATGCCGATGCCGGGATCATGCGGCGGCAACTCTCGGCGTTCGAGCCCTTCGGTCCGGAGGAGGCGGGGTCCGTGGTCGCGGTGGATACGGAAAAGCCGTGGAACGGGAAGGAGATCGTGGCCGTATGCCGGACGAGGGCCGAGCCCCACTGATTCATAAAATCCAGGAGGAGATCCGACAAAAAGGGCGGATGACCTTCGCCCGGTTCATGGAGCGGGCGCTGTATGATCCGGAAGAAGGTTATTATACCTCATCGGGAGAGCGCATCGGGCTCGGCGGGGATTATTACACCAGCCCCGAGGTGCATCCGATCTTCGGCCGCCTGCTGGCCAAGCAGATCCGGCAGATGGAAACGCTCCTACCGGGGCCGGGGCCTTTTACGATCCTGGAGATGGGGGCCGGAAAGGGGCTGCTCGCCAGGGACATCCTGGCCGGATTGAAGACGGATGCGCCGGAGGATTTTAGGCGGTTTCGTTACGCCGTGATCGAGCGCAGCCCGGCGATGGCCGCCCGGCAGAAAGCGCTGCTGGCCTTCTCCGATTTGGCGTCGCCGGTCCGCTGGTATTCGGATATCGAGGAGGTCCAGGCCGGGGGTTCCCTCGTCGGGTGCGTCCTTTCCAACGAACTTGTGGACGCCTTCCCGGTCCATCGGGTCGTTGCGACCAAAGACGGGCTGGATGAAATTTATGTCGATGTCGACGGGGACCGCTTCGTTGAGACGAGAGAGGTTCCCTCGACGCCGGATCTGGAGGCCTATTTCAAGCGGCTGAAAATCCGCTTGGCCGAGGGCCAGCGGGCCGAGGTGAATCTGGAAGCGGCCCGGTGGATTCGTGAAGTCGGAAAGGCCTTGGACCTGGGTTTTGTGATCACGATCGATTACGGCTACCCGGCCTCGGAACTGTTCGCGCCGCACCGGAAAAAGGGGAGCCTTCTCTGCTATTACCGTCATACCGTCAACGACGATCCCTACGCCCGGATCGGCGAGCAGGATATCACGGCCCATGTTGATTTCACCGGGCTGGCCCGGGCCGGCGCCGAGGCCGGGCTGTCCGTGACCGGGTTTACGAATCAGCTCAATTTTCTGATGAGCCTCGGGATCGCCCGGGAGATGGAACGGTTCGATCCGGAGAGTCCCGAGATGCTGTCCGTAAAACGCCTGCTGGCGCGGGAGAGCATGGGCGGGGTGTTCAAGGTCCTCATCCAGCACAAGGGGCTCACCCCTCCCCCGCTGGAGGGATTGACCTTCCGCCCGTATTTTAACGATGTACTGGCCGGGTGATGGATTTGATTAAACTGCGGGGAGATTATGGCGACGGACGAGAACCAAAATAACCCGGAAAACCAGGAGGCCAGGGAGACGCCTAAAAAGGCCGCGGACAAGCGCAAATATTTGCGTTACCCCATAATCATTCTCAAGGTGACCAGCGGGGGGCAAAAGCAGCATTTGTTCGGATACGCAAAGAACATCAGCCGCGGGGGACTTTTTATTCAATCGGTCAATCCCCGCGAGCCCGGGGAGCGCTTCATCATCTCCTTCCATATTCCCGATACCGAGATTCAGGTCCGTTGCAAGTGCGAGGTGGTCTGGATGCGAAAATACCATCCCAAGGATAAATTGGAGCCCGGTTACGGCATCCGCTTTCTCGACCTGCCGCCGGGCGCGGGAAATGCGATCGAAGACTGGATCAAGAAGCGGCTCTGATTTGTAAGGGCTCGCGCCGCCGCTTATCTTATCTGGGGGCCCGTGCGGGCTTCGCGTCCTCCGATGCCCCCAGACCCCGCGCTCGGACAGGCCAAGCCTGATCCTCGCTTAATCCACCGGCCAAGCCGGATGGAGCCTCTCCCTCCCAGCCTGTCCGGCAGGCAGGTCGCTCGCTTTGCTCGCTGGAATCGTTTTACAGCGGGATTAAATCGGATAAGAGCTTGCAGCCGGTCCGATCAAAGCGGCCGCTTCGTGTGCGAAGAATCCGCAGGGCGATGGACGGAAGGCCGAGCGCCCGCCCGAGTTCGTGGGCGATGGATCGAACGTAGGTCCCCGACCCGACCGTCATCCGGATCGCGGCGACCGAGAAGCGGCCGTTGGGATGACCGGCCAGCGCGGTTTGCCACCGTTCCTTGATTCTGTCCTGGCGGAAGTCGCCCTCGACCGAGCCGACATTCTTCATGATCAACCCTTCAAGATCCCTTTTTGTAATCTCGCTCCGCCTCACCAACCCGGCCTCGAAAACCTCGATCTCCCGCACCGGCAGGCCGACCTCATGAATCCGGCCCTCCCTCGCCCACCAGAACAGCGGTTTCCCCCGGATGACCGCGGACGAAAAGGGCGGAAGTTCCTGTTCTTTTTTCCCGACCCACCGGGCGAGGAGATCGTTTAACTTATTCTCCGGAAAATTTTCCGGTTCATAGGCGGCGGCATCGGTAACGAGTCCGAGTTGGTCGTAGGAATCGGTCGAAAACCCGAACAGAAGATCGAATTCGTATTCCTTATCGACGGCCTGAAGTTCGGCCTGCCTTCTCTTGGCCACCGGCCCGACGAGGAGCACGAGAACTCCCTCGGCCATGGGATCGAGACTGCCCGTGTGCGTAACGACCGTGCCGAGCTTCTCGCTCAGACGAATCGCCACTTGATGGCTTGTGATCCCGATCGGCTTATAAACGGCGAATATTTCGTCCGGCATGGAAAAGACCCTACAACAAGTATACGGGGCTGTCAATGATAACCGAAGCCTTTAGTTGTGCCTGAGTTATGAGACCTGTTAGAATAGCGGTAGAAAGAAGAGGGAGGGGAATGAAGGACGAAGCCCATCGGCATTCCAAAAGTGAAGAGGATCCGGTCGGGACGGGAACGACGCCGAGCGTGACGGACCCCGTCTGCGGGATGGACATCGCACCGTCGGATGCGGCCGGGGCGTATCCCTATAACGGCCGGACGTATTATTTCTGCAACGAATCCTGCCTCGAACGGTTCCGCGAAGATCCTCGACGCTATCTGGAGCCGTCGACAGCCGAACCCCGGCCCGATGCGGCGGCAGGCAGCGACTACGTGTGCCCGATGGATCCGGAAGTCCGTCAACCGGAGCCCGGCGCCTGTCCGAAATGCGGGATGGCGCTCGAGCCGGAAACCGTGGCGGCACCGGCGACGCGCATGGAATACGTCTGCCCCATGCATCCCGAAGTGGTCCAGGATCATCCGGGCGCCTGTCCGATCTGCGGGATGGTCCTCGAGCCCCGGACGGTCACGGTCGAGGAGGTCAATCCGGAGCTGATCGATATGTCGCGCCGGTTTTGGATCGGCCTGGGCCTGACCGTGCCGCTGCTTCTCTTGGCGATGTCGGAACTCATCCCGGGTGACATGGAAATGGAGGCCGTCCCGTCGCGGATTCTGGGTTGGATCGAATTGGCGCTCGCGACGCCGGTCGTGCTCTGGGCCGGTTGGCCGTTCTTCGAGCGAGGGTGGCGGTCGATCGTGAACCGGAGCCTGAACATGTTCACGCTGATCGCGATCGGGACCGGAACGGCCTACCTCTACAGCGTTGTCGCGACGCTCTTCCCGGACTTTTTTCCGCCATCCTTTCGCCTTGCAAACGGGCAGGTCGGAGTCTACTTCGAAGCGGCCGCCGTGATCACGGTCCTGGTCCTTCTGGGTCAGGTCCTGGAGCTTCGCGCGCGATCCAGAACCAGCGCCGCGATCCGTTCTCTCCTGAATCTTGCACCGAAGACCGCGCGGCGCTTTCGCGAGGACGGAACGGAGGAGGATGTATCGCTCGATCTCGTGAAGCCCGGCGACCGGCTGCGGGTCCGGCCGGGCGAGGGGATCCCCGTGGACGGGGTCGTCATCGAAGGAAGCAGCTCCGTCGACGAAGCGATGATCACGGGGGAGCCGATTCCGGTCGAGAAGGGGCCGGGAAACCTCGTCACGGGCGGGACGATCAACGGCACCGGCGGATTCGTCATGCGCGCGGAACGGGTCGGCGGCGACACGCTTCTGGCCCGTATCGTACGGATGGTGAGCGAGGCCCAGCGCTCCCGCGCGCCGATCCAGCGGCTGGCCGATACCGTCTCGGGTTACTTTGTCCCCATCGTCGTCCTGACGGCCGTGGTCACCTTCATGGTCTGGGCCCTGGTCGGCCCCGAGCCGAGGATGGTCTATGCGCTGGTGAACGCCGTCGCCGTGTTGATCATCGCCTGTCCCTGCGCGCTGGGTCTGGCCACGCCGATGTCGATCATGGTCGGGACCGGGCGGGGCGCGACGGCGGGCGTGCTGTTCAAGAACGCCGAGGCGCTGGAGCTTCTGGAAAAGGTGGACACCCTCGTGCTGGACAAGACCGGCACCCTGACCGAGGGCCGGCCGCGGCTCGATACGGTCCTGGCGCTTTCGGGTCACGACGAGAACGAGGTCTTGAGACTCGCGGCCGGGCTTGAGCGGGGCAGCGAGCATCCCTTGGCGGCGGCCATCGTGGCCGGAGCGAAGGAGAAAAACCTTCCGCTCGAGTCGCCGCAGGATTTCCGGTCGATCACGGGAAAAGGCGTGGTCGGGAAGATCGGCGGCCGTGGCGTCGCGCTCGGCAACCGCGCGCTCTTTGACGAGCTGGGGGTCAGGCCCGGCGATCTGGCCGAACGGTGCGAACCCTTCCGAGAGGAAGGCCAGACCGTGGTCTGGCTTGCGGTGGAAGGGCGGCCGGCCGGTCTGATCGGTGTTTCGGACCCGGTCAAAGCGTCGACGCCCGAAGCGATCGCAACCTTGAAAAGCTATGGCATACGGACCGTGATGCTGACCGGGGACAACCGGACCACGGCCGAGGCGGTGGCACGGAAGCTGGGACTGGACGAGGCGCTGGCCGAGGTGCTCCCGGATCAGAAGGCCGACACGATCAAACGTCTTCAGGCCTCCGGCCGGGTCGTCGCGATGGCCGGGGACGGGATCAACGATGCGCCGGCGTTGGCGCAGGCGCAGGTCGGAATCGCGATGGGCACCGGCACGGACGTCGCCATCGAGAGCGCCGGCGTGACGCTGGTCAAGGGCGATCTTCGCGGGATCGTTCGCGCGATCCGGCTCTCCCGAGGCACGATGGGCAACATCCGCCAGAACCTTTTTTTCGCGTTCATCTATAACAGCCTGGGCGTCCCAGTCGCGGCCGGCGTTTTGTACCCGGCCTTCGGCCTGCTCCTAAGCCCGATGATCGCCGCGGCCGCGATGAGCTTCAGCTCGGTCTCGGTCATCACCAACGCCCTCCGCCTCCGGCGCTTGTCGCTCTGATCGTTTGCGACGTTTGAGAACCGCAGACGAAATATCCTTGACAATAATTATCATATAAGATATCTTTAACGTAATGACGATCGGATGAAAGCGGCCGGCTCTTATATAGTCCGTGAGTATCTTACGGCAAGCGGGAGGAGCCCCTTTCGAGACTGGCTGGACCGTCTGGATGTTCCCGTGAAGGCCCGCATCCAGGCCCGGATTCTGCGATTTGAATCTGGAAATTTGGGCGATTGCAAACCCATCGGCGAAGGGGTACGGGAAGCTCGGTTGGATTTCGGCCCGGGATTCCGGATTTATTTCGGGATGGAGGGGCTGAATTTGCTTTTGCTTCTCTGTGGGGGCACAAAGAGCACCCAAAGTCGGGACATCGATCAGGCCAGAAAATTTTGGTCGGAATATTTAGAGCGAGGGAGACATGGCAAGACGCGCGAAAGATTGGAATGAAGGCCTGGCGAAAGATCTCCGTGATCCTAAATTCGTCAAGGAGTTCATACAAGCGGCTTTGGAAGAGGGTTTGCCGATACAGGTTGTGCTCGGCAAAGTCATTCGTGCGTACGGGATAAAGGAATTTTCGAGAAAGACAAAGATTCCCGGTCCCAATATCGTCCGGGCGATCGATCCAAGACACAATCCGACGCAAGAAACGCTCAATCGTTTGCTTCGGCCGTTCGGATTGAAACTTTCGGTCAGCCTGATCGATAAAAAAGCGAAGTCCGCGGCGTGAACTAAAGACCGGAATAGCCATAAAGCAAGCCTGCCCCGGATTTCGAATTCATCTAAGAACAAATGAAGGCAATAACTGGTGGTGAAGAGGATTTAGGAGGGTGAAAATCTTACCAACGACATACCAAATTATAGGTGGAGTACTTATTTTTACAGCAGTGGCCATTAATACGCTAAGACCACGAACTATTTACCATATGATTGGAGGAGGAGTGATATGCATCGTAGGCCTTTGGTTTTTATCTAAAGGCAGAAAAGATTTAAAAAGATAGAATGGAAAAAGGGTCACGCTTGGATAATTGTCGTGTGACGATAGAGGCATGAGATGCACGCAGATCGATTGCATGCAGCTCTGGCGCGTCCCTACGCTCAGGGCAGGCCACCGGCCTCTTTTTCATCCCCTTCGATCCCCCCTTCTCCCTTGACAATATCGTCGTGATTTCTTATGATATTCGCTCTTGTTTAAGCTCCCGGCCTGTTTTATACTGAACTCAATGAGTTAGAGAGAATTTCATCTTTTCAAACGAGTCAATTTCCCGCAGGGAATTGACCCGGATATAACACAGGTTTTACGATGCCCGGAGAATTTGTACCGACTAATTATCTTCCGATCGTGGTCTTCATCGCGATCGCGCTCGCGTTCGGGGGCGTGACGCTGCTGCTCGGAAAAATCCTGCGGCCCAGCCGGATCTACAAGGCCAAGCTGACGCCTTATGAGAGCGGCAGCATCCCATTTTCGGACGCCCGCGCGCCGTTTCCGCTTCGCTACTACATCATCGCGATGATCTTCGTCATCTTCGATATCGAGACGGTCTTCCTGTATCCCTGGGCCGTGGTTTACAAAGAGCTGAAGCTGTTCGGCCTGATCGAGATGGTGCTGTTCATCCTGGTTCTGCTGGTCGGCTATTTCTATGCCTGGAAGAAAGGGGCGTTGGAATGGGATTGATCGACCGACAGCTCGAGGCCAACTTTATCACCACCAATGTCGATTCCGTGATCAGCTGGGCCCGGAAGGGCTCGCTCTGGCCGATGACCTTCGGCCTGGCCTGCTGCGCGATCGAGATGATGGCGACGGTCTCCTCCCGCTACGACATCGACCGCTTCGGCGCGGGGGTCTTCCGCGCCTCGCCCCGGCAGTCGGACCTGATGATCGTCGCCGGAACGGTCTGCCGGAAGATGGCGCCGGTGATCCGGCGGATTTACGACCAGATGCCCGAGCCGCGCTACGTCATCGCGATGGGCTCCTGCGCCACGTCGGGGAATCATTACAACAGCTACAGCGTCGTTCAGGGGGTGGACCAGATCGTTCCGGTGGACGTCTACGTTCCCGGGTGTCCGCCCCGTCCGGAGGCGCTCCTTCAGGGCTTGATGATGCTTCAGGAAAAGATCCGGCATGAGAAGGTGTTTGTAAAGTAGATGCCTACGGGTAAGCCCGTAGGAATCTACTCAGCGAGCAACGCAAGCGAGAGGGGGAGGCTCCATTCCGCCTCAGGCGGATGGAGGGGGCGACGTGAGCCCCTATAAATTATGACTCAGGAAATCACCCAGAAGATCCAGGAAAAGTTCCCGAGAGAATTTGTCGGGACGAATGAATTCCGGAACGAATGGACCGTGACCGTGAAGCCGGACCGGATCGTCGAGATCGCGCGGTTTTTGCGGGACGATCCTTCGACGGAGTTCGATCACCTTTCGGACATCTACTCGGTGGACAACTCCGTGCGGTCCTCCGCCTCAGGCGGATCGGGCGAAGAGCGGTTCGAGGTGGTCTATCTGCTGAACTCCATCCCGAAGCGCCATCGTCTGCGGCTCAAGACCCTCCTCCGGGAAGACCGCTGCGAGATCGATTCGGTCTATACGGTCTGGCGGGCGGCCGGTTTTCTGGAGCGCGAGGTGTACGACCTCATGGGGATCCGGTTCCGGAACCATCCCGACCTCCGGCGGATCTTCCTCCCGGAGGATTTCGACGGGCATCCCCTTCGGAAGGAGTATCCCGCCGAGGGAAAAGGGTGGCGCAACACCTTCGAGTTCCTTCCCACCGAGGAGCCGCAGACGTAGCCGCAGGATGGAATTCAAAACCCCACAGAACCCCGCGACGGGCCTGAACGAGGGTCCCCTTCACGACACCGAGCCGCGGCCGATCACCGAGGACCTTCCGCTCCGCCGGAGCGAGGAGCTTCTCCTGAACCTCGGCCCCCAGCATCCCGCGACCCACGGCGTCCTCCGCGTGGTGCTGGAACTGGAGGGCGAGAAGATCATCCGGGCGACCCCCGACCTGGGCTATCTCCATCGGGGCGTCGAGAAGCTCTGCGAAGGCCTGACCTATCAGCAGATCATTCCCCATACCGACCGGCTGGACTACATCTGTTCCATGACGAACAACTTCGCGTACGTCCGCGCGGTCGAGAAACTCCTCGGGGTTTCGATCCCGGAGCGCGGGGAGCACGTCCGGACGATCATCGCCGAGATGCAGCGGATCGTGGGCCATCTCTTCTGGCTGGGGACGCAGGCGTTGGACATCGGAGCGATGACGATTTTTTTCTGGACCTTCCGCGAGCGCGAGGTCCTGCTCGACCTGTTCGAGCGGACCTGCGGCGCGCGGCTGACGATGAACTATTTCCGGGTCGGGGGCGTGAACGGCGATCTGAAGCCGGAGGTGATCGCGCCGCTCCGTAAGTTCCTGGCCGACTTTCCGTCCAAGATCGACGAGTACGACCGGCTATTGATGAACAACCGGATCTGGATCTCGAGGATGAAGGACGTGGCCGTGATCTCGGCCGAAGACGCCGTCAATTTCGGCCTGACCGGCCCGACGCTCCGGGGCTCCGGCGTTTCCTATGACGTGAGGAAGGCCGAGCCCTACGCGGCCTACGGCAAGGTGGAGTGGGAGGTCCCGCTCGGAACCAACGGTGACACCTACGACCGGTACTGGGTCCGGATGCAGGAGATGAAGCAGAGCGCGCGGATCATCCGGCAATGTCTGGATCAGCTTCCGGAGGGACCGGTCCTGACCGACGTTCCGCAGGTGGTCGCCCCGCCCAAGGAAAAAGTGATGCAGGACATGCAGAGCCTCATCCACCATTTCATCATCTTTACGGAGGGGTTCCGGCCGCCCAAAGGGGAGGTCTACTGCGCGACGGAGGCCCCGAAGGGCGAGCTCGGCTTCTCGATCGTGAGCGACGGCGGGCCCAAGCCCTACCGGCTCAAGATCCGTTCGCCTTCCTTCGTTCACATGGGGGCCTTCGATCACATGGCGCGCGGATACATGATCGCCGACATCATCACGATCTTCGGAACCTACGACATTGTAATGGGGGAATGCGATCGTTAAAAGCCGTGAGGCGTAATGGGAGTAGGGGCGCACGGCGTGCGCCCAAAATAATGTAGGGACGGACCCATGTGCCCGCCCGACAGTAGCGGCGTGATTCATCACGCCCGATTGTGAATGATGAATCCCGAAACGAAAAAACTGGAATTCTCCGAGAAGACCCGCAAACAGATCGAGGAGATCCTGACGCATTATCCCGACAAACGCTCGGCGCTGCTCCCGGTCCTGAACCTGGCCCAGGCCGAGTTCGGCTATATCAGCGAAGAGGTGATGGTCCTGGTCGCGCATTGGCTCGACCTCACGCCCCCGAAGGTGTACGAGGTGCTGACCTTCTACACGCTGCTGAACGACCGGCCGGTGGGAAAGTTCCTGATCCAGCTCTGCCGGACGCTCTCCTGCGCCCTGGTCGGGTCCGAGAATATCCTGGGCCACCTCAAACAGCGGCTGGGGATCGAGGTCGGCCAGACGACGCCGGACGGGCTGTTCACGCTGAGAACGGTGGAATGCCTGGCCTCCTGCGGGACGGCGCCGGTGATGCAGATCAACGGGGCGTTCTACGAAAAGCTGACGCGTGAGAAAGTGGACCGGATTCTGGAGGATTTGAAGGGCGGCGATGCGCCGGCGCTGAAACCGATGGGGGAGAATTGAGGCAAACGCGCCTTGTGCGTTTGCCTCAGAGCAATGGAGCAATAGAACAGTGGAGAATCGGATAGGGAAAAAAGACTCCGTTGCGGTCTAATGTTCCAATGCTCCAATGTCAGAGCAAAAAAAGAAGCGGACTCGGTTGAATGAAATACGAAAAGGTCCTGCATAAAAATTTAGAGACCCCCGGATACACCGGAAGCCTGGCCGACTACGAAGGGCAGGGGGGGTATCGGGCGATCCGAAAGGCCCTCAAGGAGTATGCCCCGGCGCAGCTGACCGATCTGGTCAAGCGGGCCGGCCTTCGCGGCCGCGGCGGCGCCGGCTTTCCCGCCGGGATGAAATGGGACTTCCTTCCGAAGGACCCGGCCCTGACCAAATATCTCTGCTGCAACGCCGACGAGAGCGAGCCGGGAACCTTCAAGGACCGCGAGCTGATCGAACGGGACCCGCATCAGCTGATCGAGGGGATGATCCTGGCGGCCTACGCCATCGGCGCCAAGGTCGCCTACATCTATGTCCGCGGGGAATTCGTCTACGGCGCCCGGGTGCTTGAGCGGGCCCTGGCCGAGGCCTACCGGGCCGGCTATCTGGGGGAAAAAATTCTGAAAAGCGGCACGGACGTCGAGATCTACCTTCATCGCGGCGCCGGGGCCTACATCTGCGGGGAGGAGACGGCGCTTCTGGAGTCGATCGAGGGAAAGCGCGGCCTTCCGAGAAACAAGCCGCCCTTTCCGGCCATCCACGGCCTGTACGGAAAGCCGACCGTGATCAACAACGTCGAGACGCTGAGCAACCTCCCGCACATCGTGAACCGGGGCGCGGAATGGTTCGGCTCCATCGGATCGCCGCCCAAGAGTCCCGGGATGCGGATCTTCTCGGTGAGCGGCCATGTGAACCGGCCGGGCAATTACGAGGTGCCGATGGGGATCACGCTCCGGGAGCTGATCTTCGAGCAGGCCGGCGGCGTCCGCGGCGGCAAGAAGATCAAGGCGATCATTCCCGGCGGCGCCTCGGCCGCCTTCCTGACCGAAAGTTCGCTCGATGTGAAGATGGACTTCGAGGCGATCGCGCAGGTCGGATCGATGCTCGGCTCCGGCGGCGTCACCGTGATGGACGAGGATACCTGCATGGTCTGGGCCGCGCTCAACCTGATGGAATTCTTCGCCCACGAGACCTGCGGAAAATGCTCCCCCTGTCGGGAAGGCTCCTCCTGGCTCGTTCAGATGATGCGGCGGATCGAGCACGGACACGGACGAACGGAGGATCTCGATCATCTGGTCCGGATCTGCAACAACATCGGCGGCAAGACGGTCTGCGCGTTCGGCGATGCCGAGATCGCCCCGATTCTGAGCACGCTCAGGCACTGGCGGTCGGAATACGAATACCACGTCAAGGAAAAAAAATGCGTGGTCGGAAATCGCGGCGGGGAATTGCTGACGATTGGAAAACATTGAATCCCTGTAGTAGGGGCGACGCATGCGTCGCCCCTGCCGGAATCAGGGTGAGGAGAAACACGGTTGTCTGACGCGGTCCAAATCAAAACCGACACGGTGAAGTTATCGATCGACGGCCGGACGGTGGAGGTCCCGAAGGGCACGCTGGTGATCGAGGCCGCCCGGAACCTGGGGATCGAGATCCCCTTCTTCTGCTATCACCAGAAGTTGAAATCCGACGGCAACTGCCGCATGTGTCTGGTCGCGGTCGAAAAGATGCCGAAGCTCCAGGTCTCCTGCTCCATCCCGGCCACCGAGGGCATGGTCGTCCACACCAACACGACCGTCGTGCAGGAGGCGCGAAAGGGCGTCCTGGATTTTCTCCTGGCCAATCACCCGCTGGACTGTCCGATCTGCGACGAGGGCGGCCGGTGCCCCCTCCAGAACTATTCCCAGAAATACACCGCCTACGGGCAGTACAGGGAAGAGAAGCGGATTTATGAAAAGGAGTTTTTCAGCCCGCTGATCGAGAAGGAGATGAACCGCTGCATCCAGTGCATGCGCTGCGTCCGCTATTGCGACGAGGTGATCGATTCGAAGGCCCTTTCCTCCGTCAACCGGGGCTACCAAATCGAGATCGGCCACTACGCCGACAAGCAGCTCGACTGCGAGTTCTGCGGCGGCTGCGTCCAGATCTGTCCGGTCGGCGCGCTCCTCAACCGTCTTCCGCTGTATGAATACCGGCCATGGATGCTGACCCGGACCGAGACGACCTGCGCCTACTGCGCCGACGGCTGCTCGCTCCGGCTCGAAAGCCGGCCGCAGACCCGCGAGGTGATCGAGGTGACCTCGTTCTGGGGAAACGAGACGAAGAGCGTCTGGGGAAAGGGACGGAACGAGGGCGATCTCTGCGCGAAGGGGTATTTCGGCTATCCCTTCGTCAACAGCCCGAACCGTCTCACGAAGCCGCTGGTGCGCCAGGACGGCCGTCGGGACGCCCCGCTGGTCGAGGCGTCCTGGGAAGAAGCCCTGGAACGCGTGGCGGAAGGGTTCGGCCGGATCAAAAGCCGGCACGGCGGCGCGGCCTTCGGGGCGCTGGCCTCGGCCCGTTGCACGAACGAGAATCTCTATGTTTTCCAGAAATTCGTCCGGCTCGTCCTCGGAAGCCCGAACATCGACAGCAGCGTGCGCTACGGGATGGCGAACGCCGCCCGCGCGATGACCGAGCTGACCGGAACGCCGCGATGGCTTCCCTCGTATGAGGAGATCGCCGGGGCCGATCTGGTCTTCGTGATCGGGACGGACATCACGCATTCCAACCCGATCGTCGGGCTGAAGGTGAAGGCCGCCGCGAAGAGGGGCGCGAGGCTTATCGTCGCCTCGCCGCTGCGGCCGAGGGTCGGCACCTTGAGCCACATCGTCAATCTGGCGACGTGCCATCTGGCCCACCGCCCGGGCGCGGAGCGGGCCGTCGCGATCGGAATGGTGAAGGCCGCGTTGGAGCCGGGAAGGGCGGCCGCGGGATCCGCCGAGCCCTCTTCAAGCGCCCGGCTGCGCGAGATGGTTTCGAAAATTTCCCAAAAACAGATCGAATCCGCCACGGGTCTGAGCTACGAGCGGATCCGGGCCGCCGTCGAGGAATGGGCCGCGGCCGCACGGGCCGTGATCGTTTTCGGCGAGTCGATCGTACGGGCGCGGGACGGCTACGATACCGTACGCGTTCTGGGCGACCTGGCCTGGCTAGGCGGAAAGCTCGGCGCGGAGGGCTGCGGTCTGGCCCCGTTGTACGAGGAAAATAACGAGATGGGCGCCTACGAGATGGGCGTCGTTCCCGACCGTCTGCCCGGCCTCGGCCGTGTGGATCGGGAAACGGATCGGGATCGCGTCCGCCAATCCTGGCGGGAAGCGATCCCGGCCGGCCCCGGTCTCACGATGATCGAAATGCTCGGAGCGGCCCGCGAGGGGAGGATCCGCGCGCTCTACCTGATGGGCGAGAATCCGGTCGGAACGCTTCCGGCCTCGGTCGCCGCGGCCGAGGCGCTTGCGACCGCCGAGTTCGTCGTCTGCCAGGACCTGTTTTTGACCGAGTCCGGGAATTTAGCCGATGTGGTATTGCCGGCCGCCAGCTTCGCCGAGCAGAACGGAACTTTCACGAACCAGGAAGGACGCGTCCAGGCGGTGCGGAAGGCCATCGAGCCGATTCACGGGACACGGCCGGACTGGGAAATCCTCTCCCAGCTCGCGGTCGAGATGGGTCATCCGATGGAATACCAGGACGGCGCCGAGGTCTCGCACGAAATCGCGCGCCTCTGGCCCGGCTGGCGGGAAATTCAGGGACGGTCGGGGCCGGCCGTCGCGGCGGAGCGCTACGGGGCCGAGCGGCTGGCCGAGGGGATTTCGGAGCGGTATCGCGTCGATTCCGTGGAAAGGGTTTCGCCGCCCTCCGACGGGCGTTTTCATCTGGCGGTGGGGCCCTTGTTGTTCCATTCCGGAAAAATGTCCCTCCAGGCCGGAGGGTTGACCACGATTCAGGACCGGTCCTTTCTCTACATGTCGCCGGAGGATGCCGGGCGGCTGGGGGTGGGAGACGGGGGGTCGGTGCGGCTCCGTTCGCCCCAGGGTCCGGGATCGGTCGAGGTCGCGGTCAAGATCGACGCGAAATATCCGCCCGGGATGGTCTTCTTCCCCGAATCCTTCAACGAGCCTCCGGTGAAGGATCTGCTGACGGTCGAGCTGGACAAGGCGTCCCGGGTCCCGGCCTTCAAGACGGCCGAGGTCATCATTGAGAAGATAACGTAGGGGCAGGGCTTGCCCTGCCCCTATCCGGGCGCAGTCGGCGGGGCCCCTACAAGAATTTGGAGACGGATGACATGGTGAATATCGCGCTGAATTTAATCGTGGTGCTCGTGACGATCGGCGTCGTGATGGTCACGGTGCTGCTCCACGTGGCGTACCTGACCTATTTTGAACGGAAAATCCTCGGTTGGATGCAGGACCGGATGGGTCCGATGGAGGTGGGCTACCACGGGCTGCTGCAGCCGATCGCGGACGGGCTGAAACTTTTTTTCAAGGAGGACATCGTCCCGGCCCAGGCCAACAAGATCATATTCACCCTGGCGCCGATATTGGTTTTGGTCCCGGCCCTCATCGGTTTTGCGGTGATCCCCTTCGGGCGTGACACGATTTCTATTTTCGGCCTGACCTTCCGCCCGTTCGTCACCGACATCAATATCGGAATCCTCTACATCCTGGCCTTCGCCTCGATCGGCGCGTACGGCGTCCTGCTGGGCGGCTGGGCCTCGAACAACAAATATTCGCTCCTGGGCGGACTGAGGTCCGCGGCCCAGGTGATCAGCTACGAGCTGTCGCTGGGCCTGGCGATCGTCGGCGTGCTGCTGATGGCCGGCTCGCTGAGCCTCGTCAAGATCACGGAGGCGCAGGGCGGGGGGCTGCTGCACTGGTTCATCCTGCCCCAGTTCGTGGCCTTCGTGATCTATCTCATCTCCGCGATCGCCGAGACCAACCGGCTGCCCTTCGACCTTCCGGAGGCCGAAAGCGAATTGGTGGCCGGCTTCTTCACCGAGTACAGCGGCATGCGATTTGCCTTTTTCTTTTTGGCCGAGTATGCTAACATGATCCTCGTTTCTTGCATCGCCACGATCCTGTTTCTGGGCGGATGGCACGCGCCCTTCGAAGCGCTGGGGTTCATCCCCCCGATCCTCTGGTTCGTGATCAAGGTCTACTTCTTTTTGTTCTTCTATATCTGGATTCGGGGAACGCTTCCGCGCCTGCGCTACGATCAGCTGATGATGTTCGGGTGGAAGGTGATGATTCCGCTGGCGCTGGCCAACATCCTGGTCACGTCCACGGTTCTGTATTTTGTCAGGGGGTGAGATGAAAGGCCTGCGACGGTTCATCCAACAGGTCCTGTTTCTGGAAATCCTCGTGGGTCTCGCGTCGACCTTCCGTCATCTGTTCACCCGGCCCGTCACGATCCAGTATCCCCACGAAAAACGGGTGCTCCCCAACGGCTATCGCGGCTTCATCGCGCTGCTGCGCTACGACGACGGAACCGAGAAATGCGTCGGCTGCGACCTGTGCGAGGCGGCCTGTCCGTCCCGCGTGATCACGGTGATCAGCGCCGAGGTGGAGGGCCAGCCGCTCAAACGCTACGCCAGGGAATACACCATGGACATGACCCGCTGCGTCTTCTGCGGGTTGTGCGTGGAGGCCTGCCCTGTCAACGCGCTGGGCATGACCAAAGAGTACGAATACGCGACGTATGACAAGCGCAGGCTCAAGCTCAACAAGGAACAGTTGCTGGCCATCGGGGACAGGGCCTTCCCGGCCCGGGAGACGCGCGTCGAATTCCAACATCCCCATGCGGCCTTCTTCAACGTGGCGCATCGGGGCTATCCCGCCAAATGATGCGCCGCGCCTGTCGGGCCTGGTCCTTCCAGGTCGGATCAAAACCATCGGTTCGTTTCAAGCGGCGTCGGGCGAGACCCCGCGGGGCCGCCGCGCGCCGTTGAAGACAACACCATGACAACCGTCTTGTTCTTGTATTTCGCAGGCGTGATCGTGTCGACGGCGGTCCTCGTGGTCGCGTCGCGGAAGCCCGTCAACAGCGCGCTATCGCTGCTGGTCATGTTCTTTCACGTGGCCGGCCTGTTCGTGCTGCTGAACGCCGAATTCATCGCGGCCGTTCAGATCATCGTCTATGCCGGGGCCATTCTGGTCCTGTATCTCTTCGTGGTGATGCTGCTCAATCTGCGCGCCGAAGAGGGTTATAACAAGCAATATCTCGTCGGCATGATGGTCGGGCTGGCGATTCTGATCGAGGCCGTCCTGATCCTGAACCGCTCCGGATTCGCGGACCGTGCGCTGCCGGCCGCGGGGCCGGCGCCCGACGTCCTCCCCGGCAACACCGAGGGGATCGGGCGGGCCCTGTACACCATCTATCTGTTTCCTTTCGAGGTGGCCTCCCTGATCCTGCTGGTCGCGATGATCGGGGCCATCATCCTGGCGAAGAAGGGAATGTTCGGTAAGGAAGAGAGGCGATTCTGAATCAAAGAGATTTGAGAAGCGGGTGGCCACAGGCGGGGCGCCCCACCGAGCGGAGCCGGGGTCCCTACACCGGGCGGGGTGGCGAGCACGGTGGGGCTGGCGAAGGACAGGACCCGCTTCTCCGTCGATTTCTGGAGACTTAATGGTTCCGTTGTTGTATTACGTGATTCTCGGCACGATCGTATTCCTGATCGGCGTCGTCGGCGTCCTGATCCGGAGGAACATCATCATCATCCTGCTCTCGATCGAGCTGATGCTGAACGCCGCGAACATCAACTTCGTCGCCTTTTCGCACTATCTTCGGAACATCAACGGCCAGGTCTTCGTCTTTTTCGTCCTGACGGTGGCCGCGGCCGAGGTGGTCGTCGGATTGGCCATCATCATCGCGCTCTATCGCGGGAAGGCCACGGTCGATATCGAGAACGTCAACCTGATGAAATGGTGATGACGGACGCGCTCATTCCACTGCTTCCCTTCGCGGCCTTCGCGGTCCTCGGACTGGGCGAGCTCTTCGGCCCCGGATTCGGGCCCCGCGCCCATTGGATCGCGGTGCCCGCCGTGTTCGGCTCGCTGCTGTTTTCGGTCGTCGCCTTCGGCTCGGTCCTCTCAGGCGGCCCGCACGACCTGCCCCTGTACACCTGGGCGGTTTCGGGAACCTTCCAGGCCTCGATCGGGATCCACGTCGACGCCCTGACGGCCGTGATGCTGCTGCTGGTCACGATCGTGAGCGCCCTCGTTCATCTCTACACCGTCGGCTACATGCACGGCGACCGCGGCTACGCCCGGTTCTTCGCCTATATCGGATTGTTCACCTTTTCGATGCTGATGCTGGTGACGGCCGGAAACCTGCTTCAGCTGTACATCTTCTGGGAAGCGGTCGGCCTCTGCTCCTATCTTCTGATCGCGCATTGGTATGAACGGCCCCCGGCCGCCGCAGCCGCCACCAAGGCCTTTGTCGTCAATCGAATCGGAGACTTCGGGTTCGCGCTCGGGATCTTCCTCGTCTTCCGCCTCGTCGGCTCGCTGGACTACGGCCAGGTCTTTGCCGAGCTTCCGAAGCACGCGGCCGAAACGATCCCGATCGCCGGGCTCGAACTGCCGGCCGTCACGCTGATCGCGCTGCTGCTTTTCATGGGCGCGGTCGGAAAATCGGCCCAGCTACCGCTTCACGTCTGGCTGCCCGACGCGATGGAAGGACCGACGCCCATCTCCGCGCTGATCCATGCCGCCACAATGGTGACGGCCGGCGTCTTCATGATCGCGCGGCTGATCCCGATCTTCAATCTATCCCCCGCGGCGATGGAAGTGATCGCGACGACCGGGGCGGCCACGGCCCTGTTCGCGGCCACGATCGCGCTGACCCAGAACGATATCAAACGCGTCGTGGCCTATTCCACCGTGAGCCAGCTGGGCTACATGGTCATGGCCTGCGGCCTGGGGGCGTCGATCGCCGGTATCTTTCACCTCCTCACCCACGGCGCCTTCAAGGCGCTTCTTTTTCTCGGCTGCGGGAGCGTGATCCACGCGATGGGGGGGGAACAGGACCTGAGAAAGATGGGGGGGCTGAAATCTCGCCTGCCCGTGACCTACGCCACGTTTTATATCGGCGCGCTGGCCCTGGCCGGGATTCCGCCGCTGGCCGGTTTTTTCAGCAAGGATGAAATATTGTTCCGGGCCTTTTTTTCCGGCGGGGCCGGGATCCTTTTCTGGGGGGTGGGGGTCGCGACCTCTTTCCTGACGGCCTTCTACAGTTTTCGTCTCATTTATACCGTATTTCACGGTCCGTCCCGCGTCGATCCCAAGGCGGCCGCCTCACTGCACGAATCCCCCCTCGTGATGACGATTCCCCTGGTCGTGCTGGCGGCTCTGTCCGTCACGGCGGGATGGGCGGGGCTGCCGGTGGACGGTTGGAACGGGATCGCGGCCATCCTGGGCCCGGTCCTCTCGCCCGGCGAACCGTCCGAACCGGATGCCGGACTCCTGTGGGTGTTGATGGGGGTCTCGGTCGCGGTGGCTTTGGGCGGATGGATGACGGCCCGGTATTTTTATCTGACCCGGCCGGAGCTGCCGGGACGGCTGGCGACGCGGGCGGCCGCGCTCTACCGGCTTTCGCTCAACAAATGGTACGTCGATGAACTGTACGACTGGCTCTTCGTCCGCCCGACGACCCGCCTCGCGGACCGGCTTTGGCGGACGGTGGATGTCCGGACTATCGACCAGGCGGTCAACGGGGTGGGGGGATCGACCCTGGCCGGTGCACGGATCCTCCGGCTTCTCCAGAGCGGCCAGCTCCAGCATTACGCCCTGGCGATGATGGTGGGCACTTTCGTGATCCTGACGGTCTACTTGATCATTCGATAAAGGCGGGAACAAAACGACCGATGATTGAGAATCCGGGCCATCTCCTGAGCATCCTGATCTTCCTTCCGCTGGCGGGGGCCGTCGTCCTGGCCTTCTTCCCGGGCAACGACGCCGGCGTCCGCCGGATGGCCTTGGGCCTGACCGCCGCCGCCTTCCTTTTCTCGCTTACCCTTCTCCCGTCCTTCGATCCCTCCAGTCCGGCGATGCAGTTCGTCGAGCGGGTTCCGTGGATTCCGGCGTTTCATATCGAATACGCCGTGGGCGTGGACGGGATCAGCCTCCTGTTCGTCCTGCTGACCACGCTCCTGTCGCCGATCTGCGTCCTGGCCTCCTGGACCTCCGTGGCCGTGCGGGTGAAGGAGTTCATGATCGCCCTCCTGGTGATGGAGGGCGCCATGATCGGCGTCTTCGTCTCGCTGGACTTCGTCCTGTTCTACGTGTTCTGGGAGGCGATGCTGATCCCGATGTACCTGATCATCGGGGTGTGGGGCGGCCCCAACCGGATCTATGCCGCGATCAAGTTTTTCCTGTATACCTTGGCGGGAAGCCTCCTGCTGCTTGTGGCGATTCTCGTCCTGTACTTCAACGGCGGTCGGACCTTCGACATCCTCCGGCTGATGGGTCAGCCCTATCCGGCCGCGATCCAGTTCTGGATCTTCTGGGCCTTTTTCCTGGCCTTCGCGATCAAGGTCCCGATGTTTCCGTTCCACACGTGGCTTCCGGACGCCCACGTCGAGGCGCCCACCGCCGGCAGCGTGATCCTGGCCAGCATCCTGCTGAAGATGGGCGGCTACGGCTTCCTGCGCTTCGGCCTGCCGATGGTGCCCCAGGCCTCGCGCTCCTTTACCGGCTTCATCCTGGCCCTCTCGGTGATCGCGATCCTGTACGGCGCGTACATGGCCCTGGCGCAGACGGATCTCAAGAAACTGATCGCGTATTCCTCGGTCTCCCACATGGGATTCGTGACGCTGGGGATCTTCGTCCTGAACGCCCAGGGCATCGAGGGCGCGCTGCTCCAGATGGTCAACCACGGGATCACGACCGGGGCCCTCTTCCTCCTGGTCGGGATGATCTACGACCGGACGCACAGCCGGCTGATCTCGGACTACGGCGGGATCGCGCGGCCGATGCCCCGCTACGGGACGATGCTGGCGATCTTCGCCCTCTCCTCGCTGGGCCTCCCGGGGATGAACAGCTTCGTGGGCGAGTTTCTGGTGCTCCTGGGGGCCTTCATGAGGCATGCCGGCCTGGCCGTCGCGGCCACGCTGGGGGTCATCCTGGCCGCGGTCTATCTCCTCTGGATGGTTCAGCGCATGCTGTTCGGGCCGATCACCCGGTCCGACCCTGCGCGGCTGACGGATCTGGGGACGCGCGAGATGGCGATCCTCGCCCCGCTGTTCGTCCTGGTGTTCGCGATCGGGGTCTATCCCGACCCGCTGCTGTCTCTGATGCACGCCAGCGTGGATCACCTCCTGTCGCAGGTCAACGCGGCCGCGCCGTTTCAGCTCTCGGAGGTCTGGACGCGGCCATGAATTTTTCGGTCACCGAAATCGGGGCGGTGCTTCCCGAAATCCTCGTGGCGGTCTACGCCTGCGCCATCCTTCTGATCGAGCCCTTCCTTCCGAAAGAGCGTCGGGAGGTGCCGGCCTACTTCGGGTTCGCGGCGCTGGGCCTGGGCTTCTGGGGGACGTCGCGGATCCTGTGGGCCGATCTGACGGTGATGAACGGGATGTTCGTCCTGGATCCGTTCGGCAATTTCTTCAAGCTGATCCTCTACGTTGCGGCGGCGATGACGATCCTGCTTTCGATGGGCTATCTCAAGCGCGAGAGGATCGAGCTGGGGGAGTACTACGCCTTCGTCCTTTTCGCCACGTGCGGGATGATGATCCTGGTGTCCGCGTCCGACTTGATCACGGTTTTCCTGGGGCTGGAGCTGATGTCGATTTCGTTTTACATCCTCGCCGGCTTCAAGCGCTTCGAGGAAAAATCGCTCGAGGCGGCGGCCAAGTATTTCATACTGGGATCTTTTTCCTCCGGAATCCTTCTGTTCGGCATCTCGCTGCTGTACGGGCTGTCCGGGACGACCAACCTGCAGGCCCTGGCCGCGCACCTCCACGGGGGGGAGCTCCAGAACCCGGGCTGGATCCTGGCGATGATCCTGCTCGTCGTGGGTTTCGGGTTCAAGGTCGCGGCCGTGCCGTTCCACATGTGGGCGCCGGACGTCTACGAAGGGGCCCCCACGCCGGTCACCGCCTTCCTCTCGGTCGGTTCCAAGGCCGCCAGCTTCGCCGTCTTCCTCCGGGTCTTCATCGAAGCCCTGGGCGGGATACAGGCCGAATGGCGCATCCTGCTCATTTTCCTGGCGGTCGTCACGATCATCACGGGCAATGTGGTGGCGCTGGTACAGACCAACGTCAAGCGGATGCTGGCTTACTCCGGCATCGCCCATGCGGGTTACGCGCTGATCGGGCTGATCGTCGGGGATTCGCTCGGGGTCTTCAGCCTGATGGTTTACATGCTGGTCTACGCCTTCATGACCGTGGGGGCCTTCGGGGTCGTGATGCTGCTCCGCCGGGAGGGGGTCGAGGGGGACGAGCTCCGCGACTTCGCTGGGCTGGCCCGCAAAGACAAGCTGACGGCCTTCGCCATGCTGGTCTTCATGTTCTCGCTGGCCGGGATCCCGCCGACGGCCGGCTTCGTCGCGAAGTTTTACATTTTCATGGCGGCCGTGCACGCGCACCTGACCTGGCTGGTCGTCCTCGGGGTGGCCTTCACGGCGGTCTCGGCCTATTTCTATCTGAGGGTCGTGATGGTGATGTACATGAAGGAACCCGACGAGGCGGTTCAGGTGGCGGCCCCGCCCGGGGTGGTCATGGTCCTGGCCGCCGCGGCCGCGGTGGTGCTGTTGCTGGGGATCTATCCCGGCCCGTTCCTGGATTATGCGCAGGAGGCCGTGCTTCGATTAAGATAGGGGCTCACGTCGCCGCCCTCGCATCATGATTTCGAGGGTTCAAGGTTCCCTATGTACGATTTACCATTTTCGATTCTCCAAAATTCCCCGCTGAGGGAAGTAAATCGTAAATGGTAAATAGGGGAAAATCCCCCTCCCCCTCGCCTGGCTCGCAAGGGGGAAACAGGTACGGATTGTCCAATATAAGAGGAGGGCGGATTGAAAGGGGAAAGCATGAGGCCTTTGTTCTATTTTCTCATTTTTCTGGGACTGTTTTTGACCGCGTCGCCTTGGACGGCCGGGGCCGCCGATATGAGTTTCGGGGGCGAGTTCCGCGCGCGGTATTTTTACGACGACAACCTGACCGACGCCCACAGCGGCGGGAAGACCTGTCGCGGGCCGGACGGCGTTCCGGGAACGACCGACGACACATGCAAGGACGGCGAATCCTTCGCCGACGCCCGGTTCCGCCTGAAGATCATGGCCACCCAGGACATCATGACGGGCGTGGTCATCGTCGATTTCTTCAACGGTCCCAACGGTCAGGACGCGGCCACGCTGAACGCCGCGTCGACGGCCGCCGCCACCGGGAACCGGATCCTGGGGAGCGACGGGTTCGGACAGAGCTTGGACACCGTGCGACTGAGGGAGGGATACCTCCGGGTCAGCTGGCCGGCGGCCCATCTCGTGATCGGCCGCCAGGCCGTCACACTGGGCCATTCGCTGATCCTGGACGACACCGCGGACGCGGTCACGGTGGCCATTCCGATGGGATGGGCCAGCCTGACCCTCATGGACATGTTTCTGGTCAACACGGCCAGCGGGACGTCGAGCACCTCGGCCTATCTGGCCGATCTGAACGTCGACCCGACGGCCGCTTTCAAATCGAGTCTTTTCATGATGGTGTTGAAAGACCGCGGCCCGAACCTTTCCTTCAACCAGAGCGCCTTCTTCGCCCCCTGCGGGTTCGGGACGCCCTCCAACTGTCCGCTCACCGATTTCGGGACCAATCAGGCGACGCTGGCGACGGTGGGCCTGGCATTGGATCAGCAGTTGACGGCCTTTCGCTGGGCCGCCGAGCTGGATTACCTCACCGGGTCGATCACCACCCATGATCCCACCGTCCAGAATCCGTCGGCGAAAAAGATCTCGATGCAGGGAATGAACGCCCTCGGCCAATTCGGCTGGACCGGAAACCGCTACGACAGCCTCGTCACTGCACTGTACGCGACCGGGCAGAAGGCCGGAAACCTTCCTCCGGGCGGGGAAAAATTGAACATCAACTCCGTCTCGCCCAATTTCGTGCTGGGCGACATCCTGGTGAACAACGACAGCACGAGCGACCGGGACGGCGGGAACGTCGGGGGCCTCACGGCGGCCAAACTCGCGCTCGGCTGGAAACCCACCGCGCTGTTCCGCGCCGAGCTGGCCGCGATCTGGGCCCGGTTGTCGGAGGCGCCGGCAAACAATGCGCCTCGCAATCTCGGGCAGGAGATCGATCTCAACGCCTCCTGGCAGCTGGAGCCGCGACTGCTACTGACCGGCGGGGCCGGGATCCTGTTTCCCGGCCAAGGCTGGAGGACGCTGTTCGTCGATCCTCAGGCAAACGACAACATGATTAAGATCTCGACGAAGCTGACCTACACTTTCTAATATTGAATCGCGAACCGATGAAAAACCGGTTTTTTTCATCAACAACAAGAGGAGGAAAGGCGTATGAAAATCATAAAGGTCTTCATCATTACGGTTGGAATGAGTCTGTTAACCGTCGGGGCCGCGATGGCCGACAACAGCCTTGAAACGGGCGCGAAGGCCCTTTCGTTCGGGGTGGCCAACGGGGACATCGAGATTTCCGGAAGGTATTTTCTGGGGTCCGACCTGGCGCTCCTCGCCGGGGCCGGGTTCTCGCACGCCAGCAACAACGACAGCACGAGCGATTACAGCCTGACGGCCGGGATCCGAAAGTATTTCAAGAAGACCGACCTGGCGCCGTTCGTCGGCGGAATCGTCTCGTTCCGCCGAAACGACATCATCGTTTCTGCGCCCGGAGGGAACGATGTCGAGTCGGAGAAAACCTACTCCATAGACGGGGTCGGGGGTCTGGAGTATTTCTTCGCCAAGCAGGTCAGCGTCGAGGCCCAGGTCGGAATCGGGCTTTCCAGCATTCATAATGTCGACGGAACCGGGGACGACCAGACGCAATTTGGAACGTTCAGCTCCGGGATCACCGTGAATTTTTATTTTCCGTGAGGGATCTTGATCGAGAGCGGGCCGCAGGGGTTTGGGAGAACAAGCCCCTGCGGCGCCGCGATCACATCGTTGCGATTTGTCGGATCTGAGCCACCGAACCGCTGGAATAGCGCACCACGTACAACTCCCCGTCCTGTCCCTGCCCGAACGAGCTCAAGTCATTCAACGTGGTCGAAAAAATTTCCGTGCGCATCCAGTGATGCTGTGAATCCTGTGTTAGGGTCCAGACGCGCCCGCTGAGGAAATCGCCGAATATGTAGGCGCCGGCGAGCTGGGTGAGTTGCGTGCCGTGATAGACGTAGCCCCCGATGACGGTGCCGTCGCCCAGGTGGGGATCGTGCGGGTAGTCGAAGATCGGCAATGTGAGATTGGCCGTCGGACAGTTAGCGGGGGGATTGAAACAGTGGGTTCCTTCCATGATGTTCCAGCCTAGGTTGGCGCCGCCCTGCCGGGGCGTGATCCGGTCCACCTCCTCAAAGCTGTCCTGTCCGACGTCGCCGATCCAGAGATCACCCGTCGCGGAATCGACGGAGAAACGGAACGGATTGCGCAGGCCATAGAGCCAGATCTCGTCGAGACCAGCCTTGTTTACGAACGGATTGTCCGGCGGGATGGCGTACTGAAGGCCGAGGTCGGGAGTCGAGTCCACGTCGATCCGAAGGATTTTGCCGAGAAGGGTATTGGTGTCCTGGCCGTTGCCCAGTGGATCGCCGCCGCTCCCCCCGTCGCCAAGGCCGATGTAAAGGAAGCCGTCATTGCCGAAGGCGAGGCCGCCGCCGTTGTGATTGGTGTACGGCTGGTCGACGGTCAGGAGGATCCGCTCGCTCGTCGCGTCGGCCAGATTGGGGTCCCCGGTCGAGGCGGCGTACTCGGCGATAACAGTCTGTAGCCCGCCGCCGCAGTTTCTGGTGTAATTCACGAAGAATCGCGCGTCCGTCGCGTAATTCGGATGGAAGGCCAGGCCCAGCAGCCCCTCTTCCCCGGAACAGCCGATTAACTTGCCGCTGATATCGAGAAAGGGAGTGGAGAGCACTTGTCCGTTGGAGGAAATGATCCGGATTTTTCCTCCCTGCTCGACCACGAAGAGACGACCGGTGTCATCGTCGGGCGCCTGAAGGTCCAGGGGTTGGGAAAAGCCGGTTGCGACCGGGACGAGTTCGAGCTGAAGGGGTGGCGTACTTTTCAAGGCAGTATTATCCTTCATGCAGCCGTCCAGAGATGCGCAAACCACGGCCGCCAGTCCCAGGATGATTAGACGTACGCCCGGGAGGATTTTCCGTGATTCTGACGGCAAGGATGCGGGGATTTTCATCGGATTTCTATCCTAACATACGGGACTGAAATCCGTCCACATTCGTAAATCCCGGGTTCTCTCCAAGTCGTACCCACCTCCCGTTAAGTTGAAGGGAGGGGGTTGGAAACCCTTGACAATATCACGATCAGTGGTACTCTAAAAAATAAGGAGACAAGGACCGAATAGAGCAAGACCTGATGGTTCCGATAATCAGACAGAAGACGAACCGAATCCTCTTCGCCTCTTTCTTTTTCCTACTGATCCTGGCTAATGGTCCGGGAGCCGAAGCGGAGGATCATCCCAAATTCACAATCGAGACCCATCCCGCCGCTCAGGGACCCGTCGATTCGAATATCTGGGCCATCGGAGATTCGATCAGGATCGTCGAGCCCCTTACCCTTCCAAATTCCTGCGACGGTGTCGATGGAACGGTGGATTTTCATAATTACGACACCGAAATTTCCGTAAAACTTAAACCCAAGGGCATGGATCTTAGCACTGGAAACGGTTGCACCCAGGTGAATACCCCGGTTGTGGTATCGGTGACGATCCCCAACATGCCCTTCGTGCCGGGTTGCCATCATTATATTACGCTCGAAACGCCCCAAAGGGTCACCACACACACCGTCCGGATACTCTGGTAATCCATTATCGATCCCACCCCCGTTTCCTCGCCGGATTGACCCGCAACCTCTAAAGGGATATAATCCGTCGTCATATTCCTCCGTCGCCGACCGACTTCGGCGAGATCAGTCGAGCCATGGCTCCCGAATCGAATTCATACACGCGGCTCCTTCGCCATCCCCCTTTTCCAAGTATTTGACGGCGTGAGGCGATCGAGAGACTCAAAGATGCGGGGCAATCATGGCGAACATCCGCTAAGCCACATAGGCCAGCTCATCGGCCTTGGTTTGTTTCTGGCCCTCTGGATCGGGGACTCATTTGTTCTCCATTTATCGACCTCCCTCTCGAATTTCGTGCCGATGTATGTTCGTCTGGTATTGCTGGGAATTTTTTGGGGCACCGGCGTCTATTTAATCCGTTCCGGACACGTTGTCGTCCGGCCGGAGGAACGTCCGGCCGGAGTGGTCACGACCGGGGCCTTCCAGTACGTAAGGCATCCCATCTATTTGGGAACCCTCCTAACCTACCTCGGACTTGCGATTTCCACGGGATCGATCCTCTCCCTCGTATTGCTGGCGGGAATATTTATTTTTTATAATTTCATTGCGACCTATGAGGAGGAGGTGCTTCAGGAAAGATTTGGAGAGGAGTATGAGCGATATAAGAGAAGAACGGGAAAATGGGTTCCGAGAATCGGCTGGAAGGAATGACGAAACCGGGGAGCTTTAAACCCCGCGGCCGCGAATATTGACCCCTCCCACCTAAACCGGTATAATCCCCCTCATTTCCCCGTCGCGGGACGGTGTAACGGGGCCCCTCCCCCATGCCTGCCGTTTCCAACCTTCACGCGGCGCCATCTGGCGGAGGGAGAAGGGGTATCCATGCCCGGCATTAAATTTTCCCTTTCTTGTAACCTATTTTCCCGCCGCCGGTCTCGTTATCCAGGAACTTTTATGAAGAGGTTGATCGTTATACCAATACTGGTCATAATCAGCCTCGGCGCGGCACCCGTGTTTTCAATAGTTGGGGTTGAGAATGATCCATGTAAGGTGCTTGTTCCCACTGAACTTATTTCTCAATTGAAGGCCATGAAGAGCCCGTTTCCATCCAATCCGAACTTCATTGCAGAAGGAAAAGCTGTCTATGAGGGCAAGGGAACATGTTTTACCTGCCATGGTTTGGACGGCAAAGGCAATGGGGATGCTGCAAAGGCTCTGGATCCAGCCCCTCGAAACATGACGAATCCAAAATTTCATGATTGCAAAACAGATGGAGAAATATTCTGGGTTATCAAGTTCGGAATCCTAGGGGCTGGCAAAATCCCATTGACAAACTTACATGCTCCACCTGAAGGAGCTCTTATTACTGATAAGGAGGCGTGGATGCTCACCCGATACGTTCGATGGTAAAAAAATGAATGCAGATTAGAGATACCTTTAGATGGCTTGTTTGTGACCAGGACTTGAAATATAAGTTTGATTACACGAGGGCCGGCAAAGCCGAGAGCGCCGGTGGAAAACTGATAATTCAAGACTCGACCCTAAATCTTGTTCTTATTGCTCCATAAAAATTGAATTCCGGAAACATTTTCTCAATGCCCAGTAGCCCCCCCTCCGGCCTCGCGCGCGGGGGAAAGGCTGGAAAATGGAGCCATGGAGCCGTGGAGCAATAAAAAAGGCATCTGGCGGGTTCCGACAGTTTTGATCTTGTGCCGCTATACTTTTATGATAAAGTAAAGGCCGATTCGGTCGGTTCAACGGGAGGGAGGCCATGGCTTATCTGAAGCTGTCTTCGAAAAATCAGATCGTGCTTCCCAAGGAGGCGCGGTCGGCGATGAAGGTCAAGGGCGGCGATTCGCTCCTCGCGGTCGTCAAAGGCGGCATCACGATCTTGATGCCTAAACCCAAGAAGTATGCCGAGGCGCTTTCCGGTTTGGGGAAGAGCCTCTACACTAAAAATTATTTGAAATGGGAACGTCAATCATGGGGGACACGCTGATTGCGCGCCGAGTACGAGTTAATAACGCCCGATGCGGTTCTGTTGGCCACCGCGCTCCATTCCCGCGCGGCCTGTTTTATCGGTAATGACTCGAAGTTAAAACGGGTAAAAGGGATTGAGATACTGACCCTGTCGTGACGAATGACCGGCCGGACCGGCCATCGGGTCGGCCATGCCTGTGCGCCGATCAGGGGGCGCGGGCCGAAAAGCTGGAAATCGGGGCAATGGAACGGTGTAGCAATAAAAAATATCTTTATGGCGGTAAAATAGATCCAAAAAAGTCATAAATAGGACTTGGCACGATGAGCATCGCATGGAAAATCGCCGGTCAAGGCGCTTCGATAACGGTCAACATCATTACGCGGGAAAGTCCGGATATGAAAAATGTTTATAGCGGTAATTGGTTGACCTGTGAAGTGGAGCTGGCCGTAACGCCGGTTACGGGGCGGTTTAAAGCCTCCTATACAACGCAGGCGTTTTTTAAATTTTGGACCGGTCTCAATATGATCCTTTCCTCTTCGAAGGGCGAGGCTGTATGTGGTTCCGACGAAGATCCCCTTCAAATGACCGTCAGTATCGACCCAACGGGTCGGGGACTAATAAAGGGAACAACGCGCCTTCATGACCGATCCTATCCGACCGTTTCATTTTCGTTTGAAAGCGATCCGTCGGCTCTCAATAAAACCTGCAAGGAGCTTGAAGCGGTTATCACACAATTTCCGATCATCGTTTAGTGAAGCGGTCAAGGAATCAATGAGGCCGGGAATGATTTAAAGGTTAAATCCCTGCCGGCGGGGAGAAAGACTGGAAAAATGAGCCATGGAACAGTGGAGCAATAGGGACACTCGCGCGGAAATGGGCGATGGAAGCCGGACGGGGAGCGGGGCCGCAGAGCCTGAACCAAACCAGGGAGCATCTTGATGGCTGATCCCAAGCATGATGAACGCCGTAGTAGCGGGAGGGTCCCTTTCGACAAAGAGGTCGAAGTGGTCGGGGTCGGCGTGCATCGAAGTTCGGATATCAGTATCGGGGGGATGTATTTGATCACGAAGCAAGGTTTCCCGACGGGAAACTCGATCACCCTTCGGTTCAAGCTTCGGGATTCCGATGCCCGGCCGATTCAGGCCCGGGCCCGCGTGCTTTACACCCATAAGGGCGTCGGAGTCGGCCTGGGTTTTATCGATCTCAATTCCGAGGACCTGGCGAGCATCGTGAAATTTACCGAGCAGGCGTGAGATACTTCCGGCTGAAACCTAGAACCGTCGAAACCTGCGGGTGGCGAAGGAGAATGGAAGACGGGGTGATTTAATGATCGGAGGTGCGGGATGAAAGTCATCGTGATCGGCGCGACGGGAACGATCGGAACGGCGGTGGCCGGCGCCCTGTCGAAGCGCCACGAGGTGGTTCGCGTGGGAAACAAGAAGGGGGATCATCGGGTGGATTTGGCCTCTCCCGATTCCCTCAGGAAACTGTTCCGCGCCGTGGCCCCTTTCGACGCCGTGGTTTGCGCCGCGGGGCTTGCGAAATTCGGTCCGCTGAAGGAGTTGACGGACGAGGATTTCGAGCTTGGCCTCTCCAACAAGCTGATGGGCCAGATCAACGTCGTGCGGCTGGGGCTTTCCCAGATTGCGGATTATGGTTCCTTCACGTTGACCAGCGGTGTTCTGAGCCTTGAACCCATGCCGGGGAGCGCCGCGATCAGTCCCGTGAACGCCGGGATCGAAGGCTTCGTACGCGCGGCGGCGCTGGAGTTGCCCCGGGGCGTGCGCATCAACGCGGTGAGCCCGCCCTGGGTCAAGGAAACGCTCGTGGCCCTGGGCATGGACCCTGCCCCCGGGATGCCGGCGGCCTCGGTGGCCAAGGCCTACGAGGAAAGCGTGGAGGGAACGAAAAACGGATTCGTGATCGACGCCCGCGCCTTTGCGTGACCCGAGGTTTACATCATCGGGATGGATCCTAACGATTTCCCTCCCCGATCCCAATTGACCCGTCACCTTTAAAGGAATATAATCCACCCTATCGATCCTCCGGCGCGGGCTGATCTTTTAGGGGAGATGGCTATGTCGTACACGCTGACCTTCATACTGAAGCCCACCTATCTGCACGCGATCGTCACCGGGGTGAACAGCGAGGAAAACGTGGCCGCTTATCTCGAGGAAATCCGGCGGGAGTGCGCGGCCCGTGACTGTCATCGGGTGCTGATTGAAGAGCGTCTCGAGGGCCCCCGCCTCGGCACGATGAGCGTGTTTCAGATCGCTTCGGAGGGAAGCCAGCGGGCCCGCGGACAATTCGAGGCGATCGCCTACGTCGACTTGAACGCGAAGGGGGACCTGATGAAGTTTGCCGAGACCGTGGCGCTCAACCGGAGCCTGCCCGTGTCCGTGTTCTCGTCGGTAAGTGACGCCAAGAAATGGCTGGCGGGAAAAGATCGAGGAGGCACGCGACAACATAGAGAAGGACTTGAATAGGGCTGTGAGATGGGTTATGATCGCAAGGTACCGGGCCCAAGGATCATCATGAAAATATTTCTCTCAGGCCTCCTTCTCCTCGGCCTCATCGCCGGGCCGGACGTCGGCACCGGCGTCTTCCGGGCGGCCGCGCAGTCGCCGGGGCTGGCGGTGGAGGAGGGAAAACCCGCCCCCGATTTCACGCTTCCGGACCAGGACGGAAAGCCGGTGACGCTTTCGGAGCAGCGCGGAAAATGGGTCGTCCTGTATTTCTACCCGAAGGACGACAGCCCCGGCTGCACCAAGGAGGCCTGCTCCTTCCGCGACAATCTGACGGCCATCCAGCAACTGGACGCACGGGTCCTCGGCATCAGCGTCGACTCGGTCGAATCCCACAAAAAATTCGCGGAGAAATTCAAGCTGAACTTTCCGATCCTGGCCGACGACCGGCAGCAGGTCACCGCGCAATACGGCGTGCTCGCGAGTTATATGGGGATGAAGGTGGCCCGGAGGAGCACCGTGGTCATCGACCCGCAGGGCGTCATCCGAAAGATTTTTCCCTCCGTGAAACCGGAGGATCATGCCCTGGAGATCCACCGCGCACTGGTGGAGCTTCGTCACTCCCTGAAAACCATGCCGAATTCATAGCCCGGTCCGCCCGAAGCCCGGCTCATTTCCCCTCCCCCGCCAGCTCTTTGAGAATCGCACCGGTCTCTTTAAGTTCTTTCCCGAAACCGGCCCAATCGCCCTGACGCAGCAGCTCCTCGGCCCGCTCGAAATGGGAGAGGGCCGAACGGATTTTATCCTTCGCGCTTCCCGCGGACGGCGGCGCGGCCCCCGCTTCGGACGGGGCGGGGAGGACCGGCCGTCCGCCGAAAATCGCGGCCAGCGCGCTTTCGAGATTCTCCTGCATCGAGAGTTGATTGCCGTACGCGACGATGACGCGTCGAAGCTCCGGGAGCGAGCCGGCCTCGGCCGAGAGATAGAGCGGCTCGATATAGAGCAGCGAGTTCTCGATCGGGATCACCAGCAGGCTTCCGCGTATGACCTGGGAGCCCCGCTGGTTCCAGAGGGAGATCTGCTGGGAGATGTATCCGTCCTGATCGATGCGGGCCTCGATCTGCCTCGGACCGTAGATCAGCTTCTGCTTGGGGAAGAGGTAGACGATCAGTTTTCCGTAATGGGGCGCGTCGGCCCGCGCGGCCAGCCACGCCGCCATATTGTCCCGGTTCGCCGGGGTGTAGGGGATCATCAGGATGAACTCTTCCTTCGTTTCCTTCGGTAGCTTCATGATCGTGTAGTAGGGCTCCATCGTCCGGTCGCCCTTGGACGGGATGTTCCAGAGATCTTCGCGATTGTAGAAAATCTGCGGGTCCTGCATGTGATACGTGGCGTAGAGATGGGCCTGGATGCGGAAAAGATCCTCGGGATAGCGAAGATGAGCCCGGAGGTCGGCCGGCATTTCCTCCAGGGGCTTGAAAAGGCCGGGGAACGCGGCGGCGTAGGTCCGGATCAGCGGGTCGTCGGGGTCGTTGATGTAGAGCGTGACGGTGCCGTCGTAGGCGTCGATGACCGCCTTGACCGAGTTACGGAGATAGTTGCCGAGTCCGCGCAGGTTATAGGCATAGGGGATCCGGTCGGTCGTCGTGTACCCGTCCACGATCCAGACCAGCCGGCCCTCCTTCGTGATGACAAGGTAGGGGTCGTCGTCGTAGCCGAGAAAGGGCGCCAGCCGTCGGACCCGGTCGAGGACGTTCCGGTAATACAGGACCCGGCTCCCGGACGTGATGTCGTTCGAGAGCAGGATCTTCATCGACCCGAACTCCGCCGAGAACAGGAGCTTCCGCCAAAGGGAGGAAACCGGGACGCCGCCCTTTCCGTCATAGACCGTGTACTCGTTCTTGTCCCCCAGCGGATAGTCGAACTCCAGCGACTTGGTCTTCACGAAGACGTAGCTGTTCGTCAGCTCGCCGTAGTAGATCTCGGGCCGGGCGATCTTCAACGGGATCGTCGAAACCGGGGGAATGTCCTTGATCATGAACTCGGGCAGGCCCTCCTTGGTGATCCGGTTCACCGGGCCCAAGGCCACGCCGTACCCGTGCGTGTAGGTGAGATGCTCGTTGATCCAGTTGGCGCCCCCGGGAAGGTTCCGGGACGACAGCTCCCGCGGGGAGAGCATCACCTGCCGGTATTCCCCGTCGATCTCGTAGCGGTCGTTGTCCACACCGACGAAGTCGTAATAGGTCCGGATCTGCTGGAGTTGCCGGTAGGTGGCGAGCAGCGGCCGGTGATCCCACAGCCGGACGTTTTTGAGCGTGAGGTCGTTCCTCGACATATCCTGAAGAGAAAGATTCTCCTCGGCCGGAAATTCCTGCTCCTCGATGTTATTGAGTCCGAAGGCGTAGCGGGTGGACTTGATGTTCTCCTGGATGTAGGGCCGCTCCAAGACGATCTCGTTCGGCAGCACCCGGAAACGGTGGAGCAGCTCGGGATAGAACGAGACGCCGACGATCTGGAACACGAGCACCCCGGCGATCGCGACGACCGGGAGGCGCCACCCGCGGCCGTATCCCCCGACGATCACGGCCAGCGCCGCGAGCAGGGCCAGTCCGCTCAGGAAGTTGAGCGCCGGAATACGGGCATGGACATCCGAGTAGACCGCCCCCGTGACCACCCCGCGGGTCGTGAAGAGGAGCTCATAGGCCGACAGCCTGTACCCGGCCGCCTTGAGCGCCAGGATCACCCCGATCAATCCCGTCAAATGCCGCTTCGGCCCCGCGTCGATGAAAAACCCCCTCGGACCGACCCCGAGGCCGCCGTGATAAACGTAGAGCAGCGCCGTGAGGATCGTGACGAGAATCACCATTCCCATAGCCCATCCCTGGGCAAAGCTCAGGAAAGGCAGTTTGAAAACGTAGAACCCGAAATCGTTTCCAAAGACCGGGTCGGATATCCCGAAACCGGAGGCGTTCTGCGCGAGAAGGAATTTTTCCCATTGCGAGGCCCCGTTCAGCCCTCCCAGGAAGGCGGCCACCAACGACAGGACCGGGATCCCCCGGGCGATCTGAGGGTCGAGCTGGGTGCGAACGGGCAGGTCGAGCCATTGTTGTGTGCGATCCCAGCGTCCGGCGTTCCGGTGGCGGTGGGCCACGACGAGGTTGAGATACAAAACGATGAAAAGCAGGAGGCCGAGCCCCAGACCCAGCTTGATCTCGGCGGTCAGGGTGGTCATCAGGACGGGGAACTGTCCGATCTCGATGAACCAGAGCCAGTCGGTGTAAAAGGAGACGAGGTTGCCCGACAGGAGCAGGGCAAGCACCGCGAGAATGATTACGGCCCAGAATCGGATCATAGGGTGGGTTCAATAAGGGTTGAGGGTTATGAGGCGCCGTCGGGCGCTGGGCCCCGTCGGCGACTCGGCTTGCGTTTGTGTACACGGCTTGGCGAAGGACCCGGCCCGTCAGGGTCAATTTTCCGCAGAGCTCCTTCGGAAAATTGAGCGGCCGAGCCTTAGCCGGGTCAAACAAAAGCCGCCGGAGCCGCAAGGCTCAGAGTCCGACGGCTAACTCCCCCGGTTAGAACAGGGTTTCGTCGCCCATCTCGCCGGTATAGACCACGCGGGCATCTCCTTCCAGGAAGACGTCGGAGAACTGGCGTCCGTCCCACCGGTAGTAAACCCGGAGGACCATTCCGCTCTGCTGGCGGAGGGTCATCGGGGAGGCGCCTTGGCCCAGCGCTCCGGCGATCAGGGCCGTCGCCACCGCGCCGGTGCCGCAGGCCAGCGTTTCGTCCTCGACGCCCCGCTCGTAGGTCCGCATCCGGACGAGGCGGGGGCTTTGGATCGTCGCGAAGTTGACGTTGGTCCCGGCCGGCTGAAACAGTTCATGGTGGCGGATCGCCCTTCCCAGCGGAACCACCTCCGCCGCGGCCGGGTCGTCCACGAACAGAACGGTATGGGGGACGCCGGTGTTGAGGAAGTGGCCGACGTAGGTCTGGTCACGGACCGGGATCTTGACGTCCAATTGAAGCGATTGCGGCGTCGGCATCTGGATCTTGACGTTCGTCCCCCGGATCTCGGCCCGGATCGGTCCGGCCAGCGTCTCGAAGACCATTTTGGACGGGGCGATCTTTCGGAGATAGGCGAACCGCGCGGCGCAGCGCCCGCCGTTTCCGGAGAGCTCGGCCTCCGTCCCGTCGGCGTTGAACAGGCGCCAGCGGAACCGGGCCTCCCGGGGACGCGCGGGGCGTTCGATCAGGATCAGGCCGTCGCCGCCGACCGAAAGGCGGTGCGTGCAGACCGTCGCGGCGAAGCGGTTGAGCCGCCGGCCCTTGAAGGCGCTCAGGGCGCCGCGGCGGTTGTCGATCAGGATAAAATCGTTTCCGCTGCCGCTCATTTTCCAGAATGGGATTTTTTTCATTGAATGGTCCTTCCGGCGGGTCCTGTCCTTCGGCAGCCCCGCCGTGCTCGCCACCCCGCCCGGTGTAGGGACCCCGGCTGCGCTCGGTGGGGCGCCCCGCCTCCGGCCACCCGCCGCATCCGATGCGGGATTCATTTCTGTATTATTTCAAAAAATCCGGGATATGCTCGCCCTTGATCAGATCCGCGTAGGTCTCGCGTTCCCGCACGACGTCGAAGCGATCGCCGTGGACCAGGATCTCCGGCGTCCGGGGACGGGCGTTGTAGTTCGAGGCCATCGCGAACCCGTACGCGCCCGCGCTCATGACGGCCAGGTATTCCTCCGGGAGGCATTCCTCCATTTCACGGTCCTTCGCCAGGAAATCGGCCGACTCGCAGATCGGTCCCACCACGTCGGCCGCGATGGTCTTCCGTCCGCGGCGGATCAAGGGCTGGATCAGATGAAACGCCCCGTAGAGGCTCGGACGGATGAGATCGTTCATGGCGGCGTCCACGATCACGAATTTTTTGGCTTCCCCTTCCTTGGTGTAGAGCACCTTCGTGACGAGAATGCCGGCGTTTCCGACGAGCGCCCGGCCCGGCTCCATGATCAGGACGCATTTGAGGTCCTTCACGAGCGGCCCGATGGCCGTCGCCAGTTCCTTGGGGAGGGGAGGGGTCTCGTCTTCGTAGGTGATGCCCAATCCTCCGCCGATGTTGACGTACTGAACGTCGATCCCGAGTTTTTTGAGTTCCTCAACCAGGCCCAGCAGCCGTCGAAGCGCGTCGACGTAAGGGGCGGTCTCGGTCAGTTGGGACCCGATGTGTTGATGGATGCCGGCGACCTCGACATGTTTCAGGGACGCGGCCAGCTTGTATTCCTCCAGGGCCTTGTCGATGCCGATCCCGAATTTGTGTTTTTTCATCCCGGTCGAGATGTACGGATGGGTTTTCGGGTCCACGTTGGGGTTGACCCGCAGCGCCACACGGGCCTTCTTCCCCATCGACCCCGCCACCTCGTCGATCTTGCGGAGCTCCTGGGAGGATTCGACGTTGAACATGAGGATGTTCGATTCGAGGGCGTAGCGGATCTCCTCGGCCGTTTTTCCGACACCGGCGAAATTGATCTTCCGGGGGTCCACCCCGGCCTGCAGGGCCCGGAACAGTTCCCCGGCCGAGACGATATCCGCCCCGCCGCCCTCCCGGGCGAACAGCCGCAGGATCGCCAGGTTGGAATTGGCCTTCATGGCGAAGGTGATGATGTGCGGGATCGAGGCGAAGGCGGAGTCGTAGGCCCGGTAATGGTTCAGGAGGGTCTTGGCGCTGTAAAGGTAGAACGGCGTGCCGACTTCCTGGGCGATGGTCTTGACGGGGACGTCCTCGCAGTAAAGCTCGTTTTGGCGATAATGGAACTCATGCATAGTTGGGTTTCGACAGATCCTCCTTCGAAATCTCCCGTCCCCTCAACGCAATATGATCCACCGTCTCCCTGAAGGAGTTTTTCAAATTCATCACCTTGACCCGCACCTTGGGGGCCAGATGCTTGAGCGGCCGCCAGTCCAGCAGAGCCGAGATCGCTTCGGGCGCGGCGTATTTTAAGTGTTCAAAGTTAATCACGATGTCCATCTTGGCCTTGTTCGCCGCCTTCAGGATCCGTTTCTTCACCTCGGCGACGTTGAAGCGGTCCAGCGTGCCTTCCAGCTCGATCATCAGGGTGGTCAATCCCTCGTGCTTTTTCACCTTCATCTTGAGATAACGATCGATCTGGGTCGTCGCTTCCTTGACCGAGGTCTTCACCGCGCTCAAGGCGTTGGGAATCAGGTTCCCCGTGTCGATCGAGGGGAGCTCCACATGGAGTTTCTTCAAGGTCTTGGCCAGGGGAGACAAGTGGCCCGCGGGACAGGTCCGTCGGATGAGCTGCCGGAACCGCCAGTTCATGACCCAGCGCGCGAGGAACCGCTGGTTTGTGGCGGACATCCGGGTGGAGATCGAGGGGATCGAAAAGAACTGGCGGTTGGCCCAGAAAAAGCCCTCCTGCAAAACTTCGGGCGTCATCCGTTTCGGGTGATAAACGACATGCTTGCCGTCGTATTTGGACCAGTCCCAGTCGAAGATGCGGCCCTCGGCCTTCAGCCGCTCGAACAGCGCCGTCCCGGGCAGCGGGGTCGAGATATTGATGTAGGCCAGCTCCACGCGGCACTTGATCAGGAACTCGATCGTGTTCTCGAAGACCGACTCGTCGTCCGCGTCCGATCCGAAGATGATCCCGGGGTTGACCATGATGCCGTGATCATGGAAACACCGGATCTGGTCCTCGTAGCGTTTGTCCTGATTGAACCCCTTGTTCATCTCGGTCAGGACGTCCTGATTGATCGACTCCAGCCCGACGAACATCGAGACGCAGCCGCTCTCGGCCGCCAGCTTCACCATGTCCGGATCGTTCCCCAGGAACAGCGTGCACTGGGCCCCCCATTTGATGTTCAGCTCCTTCAAGGCGGTCCAGAGCTTTTTGCAGTAGTCGCGGTTCGAGTTGTGGAGGTCGTCCACGAAGGCGAAGATCGTCCCGTCCTCGATCCCGGTTAAGATCCGCAGGCCGGTTCCGATCCGGTGCCAGACGGGTCCCCGGATCATTTTCTCCACGAGCTGGTTCCGTCGCCATTCCTTGATATGCTGGATTTCGGCGATGATGTCGTCGATCGACCGGCGGCGGGAGCTCTTACCGTTGAAGGGGGAGACGCTGCAGAACTCGCAGTCAAAATGGCAGCCGCGCGTCGTCTGGAGGCACTGATTCGTCATGTAGCAGCCGCTCGGAAGGAGATCGATCCGGGGATGGACGTAGTTCTCCATCGTCGGATAAGGTCCCATTTCATAAAACGGCTGAAGGGCGCCGCGCTCGAAATCCGCGACGACGTTGTGCCAGATCTCGTCGGCCTCGAACTTCACGACCGCATCCGCGTGAAGCTTCGCCTCTTCGGGCAGGTAGGTGGCATGGGTTCCGCCCAGGCAGACCTTGACGCCCCGCGCCCGGAACTGGTCCGCGATCTCGTAGGCCCGTTGGGTATAGCAGGTCATCTGCGTCGAAAGGCCCACAAAGAGGTTCTCGGCCCCCCGCTCCCGGATCACGGCGTCGATCAGATCCTTCCGGACGATCGTTCGGCTCTCGTCCACGATTCGGACGTCCCAGGTTTTGGGGGTCCGTGACGCGATGACGGGCAGCGACAGTTTCGGGAACCAGATCGCCTGCATTTCGGAGGGGTTGATCCGGTAGGGATTATCCTCCGGATAAGGATCGATCAGGAGCAACAGCTTTTTGGCCTTCTTGGCCGATTCCAATTGGATCAGTGCCATGATGAATTACCTCAATAATTATTTAACGCGAATCATTGGAATTTTCTTGCGACCTTTCTTGCGACCCCGGTTGCGGGCCCGGGGCTGACGGTTCGTTGCCTTGCGGTTGAGAACGCTCCTTTGAAAGGACGTCCTCCGGAGCGATAAGAGCCCCCTTTTTACCACATCCGGCGGGAAAAAACAAGAATAAAATAAACAGGATGATCGGGCAGACGGCCAGTCTTCGGACGCAGGGCATCGGCATTTATTTCTCCTCGATCCGGCGGATCCGTTCCAGAATTCGATTCCGGGCGGTCGCCCCCGTTTGCTGCTTTCGTTCCACGGACGCCTCCAGATCGAGAAAACCGATGACGTCTTTTTGAAAATGGTCCGAGAATTTTTGGAGTTCCTTTATGGAAAGCTGCCTGAAATCCCGCCCTTGATCCAGGCAGTAGCGGACGATCCGGCCGACGACTTCATGCGCCTGCCGGAACGGCAGGCCCTTTTCGACCAGGTAGTCGGCCGCCTCGGTGGCGAGCAGGAAGCCGTTTTCGGCGGCCTTGGCGGCGGCCTCCCGCCGCAGCGTGATTCCCGGGATCATCTCGGTCAGGACCGACAGGCTGGTTTTCACGGTATCGACCGAATCGAACACCGCCTCTTTATCCTCCTGAAGATCCCGGTTGTAGGCCAGCGGAAGACCCTTCATCACCGTCAGCAGGGCCATCAGATGGCCGTAGACGCGGCCGGTCTTGGCCCGGATCAGCTCGGGGACGTCGGGATTTTTTTTCTGAGGCATGAGGCTGCTTCCGGTGCAGAAGGCGTCGGGCAGTTCCAGATAGCCGAATTCATCCGTGGACCACAGCACCAGCTCTTCGCAGAACCGGGACAGATGCATCATGAGGATGCCCGCGGCGGCCAGAAACTCGATCGCCCCGTCCCGGTCGCTCACCGCGTCCAGGCTGTTTTCCGTGACGGCGGGAAAGCCCAGGTCCTCGGCCAATTCCTCCCGGTTGATCGGGTAGTTCGTTCCGGCCAAGGCCCCGGAGCCGAGGGGCATGACGTTGACCCGTTGAAAGCCGTCCAGGAAGCGCTGCCGGTCCCGCTCCAACATTTCGTAGTAGGCCAGCAGGTAATGGGCGTAGCGGATCGGCTGGGCCTTCTGAAGATGGGTATAGCCGGGAAGGATGACGTCGACATGGCTCTTGGCCTTGGCCACCAGGCCGTCCTGCAGGTCCTTGACGGCCTCGATGATGTGTTTCATCTCGTCCCGCAGGTAGAGACGCAGGTCCAGCGCCACCTGATCGTTCCGGCTGCGGCCGGTATGGAGCTTGCCTCCCAGTTCGCCGATCCTCTCGGTCAGCAGCCGTTCCACCGCCATATGGATGTCTTCATCCTGTTCTTCAAAAACCGCCCGGCCCTCCTCGATCGTGATCCGGACGGCCTTCAGCCCCTCGGTGATCCGGTCTGCCTCGTCCTGGGTCAGGACCTTGGCCCGGGACAAGGCGCGGGCCCAGGCGATGCTCCCGGCGATGTCCTGCGGGTAAAGCCGTCGATCGAAGGGGAGGGAGGCCGTGAAGGCCTCGACGCGCCGGTGGGTCTCGGCCGTAAATCGTCCCGACCACATTTTTTTATTTTTGGAATTTTTTTTCATGTTCGGTGCCAATGCGTTATTTTCCCTTCCTTCCCGGTTGCTGCAATCGCAGCGCGTTCAGGCGGATAAAGCCCTCGGCCAGCCGCTGATTGTAGACCGTGTCGGTCTCGAAGGTCGCCAGTTCCGGATCGTAAAGCGAGCGCTCCGATTTCCGGCCGGCGACCGCGCAGTTTCCCTTATACAGGGTCAGGCGGGCGATCCCGCTCACGTTCTTCTGCGCGGCGTCCATCGCGGACTGGAGCATCTCCCGTTCCGGCGAGAACCAGTAGCCGTTGTATACCAGCTCGGCGTAACGGGGGATCAGGGAATCCCGAAGATGCATCACCTCGCGGTCCATCGTGATCGATTCGACGGCCCGGTGTGCGATCTGCAAGATGGTGCCGCCCGGGGTTTCGTAAACGCCGCGGGATTTGATCCCCACGTAGCGGTTTTCGACCAGGTCGACCCGGCCGATGCCGTGATGCCCGCCCCGCTCGTTCAGCCGGGCGATCAGCGCCGCCGGGGAGAGCTTTTTTCCGTCGAGACCGACGGGGTTGCCGCCCTCGTAAGCAATTTCGATCGTGTCGGAACGGTCCGGCGCCTTTTGCGGCGAGACCGTGAGCAGGAACATCTCCTCCGGGGGCGGGGCCCAGGGATCTTCCAGAATCCCGCCCTCGTAGCTGATATGGAAAAGATTCCGGTCCATGCTGTAGGGCTTGGCCTTCGTCGCCGTGACGGGGATTTTGTATTTCCGGGCGTAATCGATCAGAGACTGCCGCGAATCCAGGATCCATTCGCGCCAGGGGGCGATGATGCGAATCTGCGGGTCGACCGACAGATAGGTCAACTCAAAGCGCACCTGGTCGTTGCCCTTGCCGGTCGCCCCGTGAGCGACGGCGTCGGCCTTCTCGCGGCGGGCCACTTCCATCTGGGTCTTGGCGATCAGCGGCCGGGCGATGGAGGTTCCGAGAAGATAGCCGCCTTCATAAACCGCATTGGCCCGGAGCATCGGAAAAAGGTAGTCCTTGGCGAAGACCTCCCGCAGGTCTTCCGTGTAGACCTTGCTCGCGCCCGTCGCCAGGGCCTTCTTCCGGATCGCCTCGAGATCCTCGCCCTGTCCCAGGTCGGCGCAGAAAGCGATCACATCGCAGCGGTAGGTGGCCCTCAACCAGTGGATCGCGACCGAGGTGTCCAACCCGCCCGAATAGGCGAGAACGACTTTTTTGATTTTTGCGGCCATGGATGGCGTTCTTCCCGCTTTGCTCCCGTTAAAGATTTGTTCCGTTCAGACCAGCAACCATTCCAGGATAGCCTTCTGGATATGCAGCCGGTTTTCGGCCTGCTCCCACACGATCGACTGCTTTCCGTCCATCACCTCGGCCGTGATCTCTTTCCCCCGGTGGGCCGGGAGGCAATGCATGACGACGGCCGAGGGCTTTGCGACCGAGAGCAGGGTGTCGTTGATCTGGTAGGGCCTGAACTTTTTCTGTCTCGACTTCGCCTCTTTCTCCTGCCCCATGCTGACCCAGACATCGGTGTAGAGAATATCCGCATCCTGCGCGGCCTTTCGGGGTTCTTCCATCGTTTCGATCCGCGCCCCGGTTTGTCGGGCCGCAACGCGGGAGGCCTCCGCGATCCGCGGGTCGGGACCGTAGCCTTTCGGGCAGGCCAGACGGATCTCGATCCCGGTCCGGGCCGCGCCCTCGATCAAGGAATGGGCCACGTTGTTTCCGTCACCGATATAGGCCAGCTTCAGGCCCTTGAACGCTCCGAATCGTTCGCGGATCGTCAGCAGGTCGCCCAAGGCCTGGCAGGGGTGGTGAAGATCCGTCAAGCCGTTGACGACCGGAATGGTCGCCGCGCCCGCCCAGGCCTCCAGTTGTTCGTGTCCGAAGGTCCGGATCACCAGGGCGTCCAGATAGCGGGAGAGGACCCGGGCGGTGTCCGCCACCGTCTCGCCGCGTTTGAGCTGAAGGTCGCCCGCCAAAAGGGTCAGGCCCGATCCCCCCAGCTGGTTCATGGCCGCTTCGAACGAGACGCGTGTCCGGGTGGAGGCCTTCTCGAACAACAACCCCAGCGTTTTTCCCGTCAACGGGCGCTGTACCCCGCCCGACCGGTGCTGCGCCTTCAAGCGGTCGGCCCGGTCGAGAAGTCCGATCAGCTCTCCGGGGCTGAGCTCGAGGAGGGTGAGCAGGTGCCGGACTTTCATGCCGTTCTCTTTTTGAAGATTCCGTCCAGCCGGTTGATCAGCAGGTCGATTTCTTCCTTCAGAATGATCAACGGAGGGACGAAGCGGAGCACGCGGTCCATCGTGCAGTTGATCAGGAGGCCCTCCTCCAGACAGTCCTGAACGATGGGTTTACCGTCGATCGCGAGCTCCATCCCGACCAGCAGCCCCAGGCCCCGGACGGAGACGACGCAGGGATGCCGCTGCTGGAGGCCTTTGAGCCGTTCGACGAAGTATTCGCCCATCCGACGGCAGTTATCCAGAATGAAGCCCTCCTCCAGCAGCACCTCGAGCGTCGCGATCGCCGCGGCGCAGACCAGCGGATTCCCGCCGAAGGTGGCGGCGTGAGAGCCGGGGGTGAAGGCCCGGGCCACGGAATCCTTGGCCAGCAGCGCGCCGATCGGCAGGCCGCTGCCCAAGCCCTTGGCCAGGGCCATGATGTCGGGTTCGATTCCGGAATGCTCGTAGCCGAACAGCCGTCCCGTACGCCCGATACCGGTTTGGACTTCGTCCAGGACCAAGAGGAGGCCTTTCTCGTCGCACAGTTTCCGAAGGCCGGGCAGGTAGTCGGGGTCCGGGATCCGGACGCCGCCTTCGCCCTGGGCCGGTTCCACCAGGATGGCGGCCGTCCGGTCGGAGATCGCATTCGAAACGGCCTTCAGATCGTTGTAGGGAACGTACCGAAAGCCCGGCACGAGCGGCTCGAACCCTTTATGGTATTTCGGCTGGGCCGTTGCCGTGACGGCGGCCAGCGTCCGGCCGTGAAAAGATTGCTCCATCGTGATAATTTCATACCGGTCCGGCCCGAACTTCTCGCGGGAAAATTTTCGAACAAGTTTGATGGCGGCCTCGATGGCCTCCGTTCCGCTGTTGCAGAAAAAGACCTTGTCGGCGAAGGAATGCTCGACCAGGAGCCGGGCCAGCTTGACCTGGGGCTCGGTATAGTAGAGGTTCGAGACATGCACCAGGCGCTGCGCCTGTTTCTGGAAAGCCACCGTGACGTTGGGATGGCAATGGCCCAGGTTGTTGACCGCGACGCCGCCGACAAAGTCGAGATACTCCTTGCCGTTGGGGTCGTACACCCGCGTGCCACGGCCTTTATGGATGATCAGGGGCTGACGCGTGTAGGTGTTCATCAAATATTGTTGCGCTTCATCGATCAGATGATCCATGATTCATTTAACCTTGCTTCGCGAAGTGAGGGGTTAGCCTGCGACTTAGTGCTATCCGGTATCCGACTGAAACGTCGGGAGTTTCCGATTTGAAGTATTTATTTTAAACAAAAGGGGCTTAGAATTGCAACTTAAATAAGGGGTTGGCCGGTAGGCTCCGACGAGGAGCGAGAGGCCCCGGCCAGGACCAGCAAGTCGTCCACCGTGAAGAGGGATTCCAAAAGGTAACCGGAGGCTTCGATTTTTTCCCGGCCGCCTTCCTGACGGTCCACGAGAGCGACGACCTTCAGGATCTTGCAGCCGTGCGCCTTGAGCCGTTCGATCGCTTTCAAGGTCGATCCGCCGGTGGTGACGACGTCCTCCACGACCACGACCCCGGCGCCTTCAGGAAGGTTCCCTTCGATCCAGGCCCGGCTTCCATGGCCCTTGGGTTCCTTCCGGATGATGAAGGCCGGGACGGGTTGTCCCTCGAGGTGACTGGTCAGGGCGACGGCGACGGCGATCGGATCGGCGCCCAAGGTCAGACCGCCGACGCCCTGAGGGTGAAGGGGCTTGATCCTCTCGAAAACCAGGCGGCCGATGAGCGCGGCCCCCTTCGGGTCCAGCGTCACCTTTTTACAGTCGACGTAGTAGCGGCTCATCTGTCCGGAGGTGAGTTTGAAGACCGCCCGATCGCTGCAGCGGAACGATTCCCGGAAAAGAAGGTCGCGCAATTGATCCCGGTCGGATGATTTGGACGGGGCCTCTGATTTCTTGCGGGGGGGCATAACAATCCTTGGTCGGCGGATTGTAAAAATTGCGGAGTTAGTATACCATAAGAGTCGATCCTGTCAAAGAGTCGGGGTCGGACGGAACGCGATTTGGGAAAACAGGGTTGAGATGAACTTCTTGCGGGTCATCGTATTCGTGGTCGGTTTTCTTCTCGTCTTGACCGCGATATTCTACGTCATCGGCATTTACAATATCCAGTGATGAAATCCGGCGGGACAGCGGCCTCCGAAATCAATCGATTACCCTTCGCGATCGGCGTGGCGCTCTTGTGCGGCTTGAGCGGGGTTTATTCGGCCGTCCACGCCGCCGATCCGATCGACCGGAAGGCGGGTCCCGTCCGTCTTGGGATGACGGTCGGGGAATTTCAAAAAGCGGTCAAAAGCAGCGAGCAGACCGGGGAAAATCCCGGCCTGATCGGGGACGAACGGTCGTTTGAGGTCCTTCGGGAATCCCTTCCGCCGGAGATCCGGGTCATGGGCTGCCGCTTTCTTCACGGCCGGCTTTATCGCGTGTCGGTCGAGTACCGGCCGGGCTATTTCGACGAGGCCCGCTGGGACGATTGGATCAAAAAGAACATGCAACGCTACGGGAAGGTGCCGATCGAATCGAAAACGCTGGGGGAGCGTCCGTTTGAATTCGTCCAGTGGGACGATCCCCAGACCCGCCTGGTCCTTCAGCGGGAGCACCGGATGCGCTTCGAATCAAAACAACTGGTCAAACAATACAATGTCGTCATGATCCTTCTGGACCAGGCCCTCTGGAACGAGCGCCAGGAGGCCGAGGGCTCGGTGTTTTAGCGATTAGGCCCTCCGCCGCCGGATCGAGGCCCGGGAGCACGCATGGATAACGAGACAACCCTCGGATCGATCAACCCTTCCGACCACCTAACCCGGCGGAGGATGGATTGGATCAACTACCATCTGGCCTGCCTTGTTGTCGTGGCCGGTCCGGTGATCGGCGAGAAGTTTCCGCTGGCCAAGGAACGGATGGTGATCGGGAGACTGCCGGATACCGAGATTCCGATCGACGATCCCTCAATATCGCGGCAGCATGCCGAGGTCGTCCGGGAAGCCGACGGCACGGTTGTTCTCCGCGACCTGGGGAGCAAGAACGGGGCGTTTATTAATGACGTGAAGGTCAAGCGGAGGGCGCTCGTGGAGGGAGACCTCCTTCGGGTCGGGAATTCGGTCCTGCGCTACGTGGGACCCAACAGCTTGGAGGATCTTTACCGGGACGAGAGGTCCGAACGAACCCGTCGGGACGGGCTGACGGGGTTTTTCAACAAGCCCGCCTTTCGCCTTTACCTCGAACGCAACCTCCAGCGTTGCAGGGACCTTCATGCCTCTCTTTCCGTCGGCCTGTTCCAATTTGACGAGTTTAACAAGATCATCGACGGCGGGGGGCCTCCGGCGGGCGATCAGGTTCTGGAGGAGTTTTCCGAACGGGTCAAACATTCGATCCGTCCGACCGACCTCCTGGCGCGCTTCGGCGACGACGAGTTCGGCATCATCCTTCCCCTCACCAACCTGATGGGGGGCCGGATCGTCGGCGAGCGGCTTCGGACCCGCGTCGCGGATCACCCGTTCGCGGCGCAAGGAAAGACGCTTTCGGTGACGATCTGCGTCGGGATCGCCGAACGATCGGGCGGCGCGGAGGATGCCGATGCCCTGATCACCCGCGCCGAAAAGGCCCTTCGCGAGGCGAAACGGATGGGCCGGAACCTGACCTACTGTTTTATGGAAACGACTTGAGGGGAACGGGGCCCGAACTCGGCGTTAAAGCGAACCCCGTCGGGTTGAATGGAGCCGCTTTTGGTGCGCGTCGAGCGCCGGGCCGATCCGGGCGGGGTCGGTGATCGGGGAGGAGCAGGTGAAGTTATAACACAGATACACCGCGGCCCTCCCGTCGATCAACCCCTTGCCTTCAAGGAGCGGGAGGGCAGGGATTTTTTCCGCTTCCGCGTCCGGATTGAAATGCGCCAGGATTTGATTCGGAAGATAGCGCCCATCCGATTCGCGGCGAAGGGCCTCGTACCCCGCCTCGCCGGGTTTTCCGACCACCGCGATTTCGACCGGACCTTCCAGGAGAAAGTCCGCCACGGCCAGCGATTTGCAAAAGGCGCGGGCGATGCGATCGATGACCGCGCCGTAGGCCGTCACGGCCGCCGCCGCCGTTTTTCTCCAATCCTCGCGGTTAAAATGAAAAGACAGGCGCGCGAGCGCCATCGCGGCTGCCGCGTTCGCGTTTGGAATGGCCCCGTCATGGCCTTCGCGGTGACGAAGGATCAGCCGTTCGTGGTCGCGCGAGGTGTGGTAAAAACCGCCGCCGTCCTCGGCCGCAAATTCGCTTAGGATCCTTCCGGCCAACCCCGCGGCCTCGGTGAGGTATCGCGACGAGCCGCCGGCTTCGTAAAGGTCGATCAGCCCCTCGCACAGATAGGCATAATCGTCCAGGTAGGCGTTTAGATGAGCCTTCCCCGAACGGTAGGTCCGAAGCAGCCGTCCGTCGGGCTCCCGAAGCGTTTCCAAAAGGAAATCCGAGGCCCGAACGGCCGCGGCGAGGTATCGCGGGTCGCCCAATATCCGCGCCCCCCTGGCCATCGCCCCGATCATCAGCCCGTTCCAGGAGGTGAGGATCTTGTCGTCCCGTCCGGGCGGAATGCGTTTTTGCCGTGCCTCGTAAAGTTTTTTCCGCGAGGCCTCCAGCGAGGCCCGCAAGTCCTCGGGGGCGAGCTCAAGGCGTGAGGCGACCTGTTCGAGCGTCCGGGGGGTGTTGGGGATGTTTTTCCCCTCCCAGTTGCCCGCCTCGGTGATGTCGTAATAGGCGCAGAAACGACGGGCGTCTTCGTCTCCAAGGACGGCCCGGACTTGTTCCGGCGTCCAGACGAAGTACTTTCCCTCCTCGCCTTCCGAGTCAGCGTCGGTGGAGGAGTAAAAGCCGCCTTCCGGCGCGGTCATCTCGCGGATCTCGTAGTCCAGGATCTCGGCCGAGATCCGTTTGTAGAAAGGATCCTTCGTGACCTGATGGGCCTCGAGGTAGATGCGCGCCAGAAGCGCGTTGTCGTAAAGCATCTTCTCAAAGTGCGGGACGAGCCAGCGCTCGTCGGTGGAATAGCGGCAGAACCCGCCCCCGATCTGATCGTACATGCCCCCGTGGGCCATGGCATCCAGGGTCGTGCGGACGATCTTGAGCCATTCGGGATCGCCCGTGCGCCGGTGGACGCTCAACAAAAGGGACAAGGCCGTGGACGGCGGGAATTTCGGCGCGCCGCCGAATCCGCCGTGGACCGGATCGAATTCCCGCGCCAGGTGCGTCGCGGCCTGGTCGATCGCATCGCTCCCCACGGATTGGGCCGGCACCGAGACGACCTGCCGGCGGATATGCTCCGTGAGAGCTTCGCCCTGATGCAACAACGCCGCGCGGTCGGTCTTCCACAGCTCGGCGATCTTCAGGAGAAGCGCGCCGAAACCGGGACGGCCGTATCGATCCTCGGGAGGGAAGTAGGTGCCGGCGAAGAACGGGCGCTGATCCGGCGCCAGAAAAACGGTCATCGGCCAGCCGCCCTGTCCGTTGTTCATGGCCACGGTCGCCGCCATGTAGATCTCGTCCAGATCCGGCCGCTCCTCCCGGTCGACCTTGATATTGATGAAATGCCCGTTCATGATCCGGGCCGTCTCTTCATCCTCGAACGATTCCCGTTCCATCACATGGCACCAGTGGCACGCCGAATAGCCGATGCTGAGCAGGATCGGCTTGTCCTCCTCCTTCGCCTTGCGAAGCGCCTCTTCGCCCCAGGGATGCCAGTCCACCGGATTGTGCGCATGCTGAAGCAGATACGGGCTGGTCTCGTGAATCAGTCGGTTGCTGTGCTTGTGCGCGGTATCCTGTGACATGGTTTCAGAATACCCCGCGCCGAACGGCTTCGTCAAGGATCGAGGTGGGGTCGGGAAGGAAACCTTCCGGCCGGATCGTACGGATCCGGGTTTTAAGGGCCGGACAACACACGGCTCCGAGGGCTAGGGGGCCGGTCCTTCCGGATCGTATTTGAGGCGATATCCGATTCCCGGCTCGTTTATCAGGAAGCTCGGCCGCGCCGGATCGGATTCGAGTTTATGGCGGAGATGGGCCATATGAACGCGCAGATATTGCACCTCATTCTCCTGAGCGGGACCCCAAACTTCCCTCAACAGCTGACGGTGGGTGACGACCTTGCCGGCGTGTCGTATCAAGACCGTAAGCAATTTGTACTCGGTCGGGGTCAGGTGGACTTCCTTGTCGCCGAGGTGGATCTGCCGCTTCGCCAGGTCGACCCGGAGATTATTCAGGGTGAAGACGGGCTCGTTCTGGCCCCCTTTCTGCCGGGCCGCGTGTCTCAGGGCGACGCGGATTCGGGCCAGGAGTTCGGCGGCGTTGAAGGGCTTCGTGAGATAATCGTCCGCGCCGGCATCGAGCGCCCGGACTTTGTCCTGTTCCTGCTCGCGCGCGGAAAGGACGATGATGGGCGTCGGTGTCCATTCGCGCAATTCTTGGGTGACCGCCAGGCCGTCGAGATCCGGCAGCCCCAAATCGAGAAGAATCAGATCGGGATGCTGCGTGGCGGCCTGGGTCAAGCCTTCTTGAGCCGTAGCGGCCTCCAGCAGACGATAGCCCTGGCTCTGAAGCGTGATCCGCAGAAAGCGCCGCATCTGCAGCTCGTCTTCAATCAGCAGGATCAGTTCCTTTCCTGCCGCCATCACCGATCCTCTTTCCCTTCTTGACCTTCAGACAGGCGTGGATGTCCTTCCAGCGGCAAGATGAAACGGAAAACCGCCCCGCCGCCCGGACGGTTCTCGGCCCATATACGGCCGCCGTGGGCCTCGACGATGGCCCGGCAGATGGTCAGCCCCAATCCGATGCCGCCGCCGGCTCCGGGGCTGCGTTCGAATTTATCGAAGATCCGATCCTCGGCACCCGGCGGGATTCCGGGACCGCGGTCGGCCAGTTCCACCGACAGGCGGTTTCCCATTACGGCTGCGGAGAGCTCGAGCGGCGTCCCCTTCGGTGTATATTTCAGGGCGTTATCCAGGAGATTGATCAGGACCTGCTCGATGAGCAGAGGGTCGAAGGGAACCATCGGCAAATCGTTCGGCAAGCGGGTTGTCAGGGGATGATCCTTAAGCCGTGCGGAGAGGCGGTTCAGCACCGCCCCGACGATCTCTTCGATCGACATCCATTCCTTTTTAACAGTGATCGCGCCGGACTCCAGGCGGGTCATATCGAGGACATTTCGGATCATCTGGTTTAAATGTTCCGCTTCTTCAAAGATCGTCTGGATGAGTTCCTGCTGACTGTGCGGATCCAGCGTCAGGTCACGATCCAGCAGCGTCGTTGACGCCCCGGTTATGGCCGCCAGAGGGGTGCGCAGGTCATGGGAAACCGAACTCAACAGCGTATTGCGCAGGGCTTCCGTCTCGGCTTTGAGGAGCGCCCGGTGCGCCTCTCGGGCCAGAAGAGCCCTTTCGAGTGCCATGGCCGTCTGGTTCGCAAAGCTTTCGAGGACATGGATCTGTTCTTGATCGAAGCGGTCCATAGAGGGGCCGGGCAGGACTCCCAGCACGCCCACCGTCCGGGACGAAGTCACGAGGGGAAGATACAGGCCCTTGGCTCCGGGAAGGGTATCGGTTCCCAGTCCCGCCCGTTCACGGTGGTCGAAGGCCCATTGAGCGACGCCCAATTCCTTTTGATCGGGTGCAAACGGGCCCCGACCGTCGACCGGCCGGAGTCGGTTCTTCTCTCCCTCGGGCATCAGAATGACCACCGGACTGGAAAACACCTCGTGGATATGCTTCACGGCGATGGCGCATAAACGGTCTTTCTTCCGTTCATGCACAAGCTCCCGGCTCAGATCGTAGAGGGCGGCGGTCCTCCTTTCCCGTAAACGCGCGGCATTCGCCTGTTCACGCACGCGCAGGGTCAGTCGGCTGATGACAAAACCGACAATCAGCATGACCCCAAACGTGATCAGGTATCTAATGTCGCTGATGGCAAAGGTATAGTAAGGAGGGATGAAGAAGAAATCGAAGGCGGCGACGCTCAGCAGCGTTGCAAAAAGAGACGGACCCCGGTCGGTCCGGCCGGCGGTGAAGACGATGCCGAGGAGATACACCATGGCCAGGTCCGCCAGGGCAAAGTACGGAAACATGACGGCGGAAACCGCGGTGCAGGCGGCCACAATGGCGATGCTCCAGACCCAGTCTCCTTTGTGCCCGGGGCGCCCGGCCGGCCGCCCGGAGGGTTGCGGCGCCGGTTCCGCCGTGTCGCCGGTGATGACGTGGACGTCGATATCCCCGCTTCCCCGGACGACCTCGTCCAACGTGGAACCGAACAGGCGGTCCTTCCAACGGGGATGCGTCGGTTTGCCGATGATGATTCGGCTGACGTTGCGGTTCCGGGCGTAGTTCAGGATCTCCTCGCTGGTCCGATGTCCGGATAGTGTAACCGTTTCCGCTCCAAGACTCTCGGCCAGGCGCATATGGTCGGCCAGTTGTTTCCGGTCGCTTTCCGACTCCCGCACCTTCGAAGGGGCTTCAATATTGACGGCGATCCAGTCGGTGCGCAGCCCGTCGGCCATTCGCTTGGCCGCGCGGATCAGTCGGATCGAACGGGGATTGGGACCGATGCAGACCAGGATCCGTTCGCCGGCCGGCCAAACGGTCTTGACTCCAAAGCCCCGCCGGTAGCTCTGCATCTGTTCGTCCACCCGCTCGGCGGTTTGACGCAAGGTCAGCTCCCTCAGCGCCAGCAGGTTTCCTTTTCGGAAAAAGTTTTCCTGCGCACGGGCCGCCAGCTCGGCCACATAAACTTTTCCCTCCTTGAGTCGTTCCAGAAGTTCATCCGGCGGCAGGTCGACCAGCTCGATTTCATCGGCCCGATCCAACACGGAATCCGGAAGGGTTTCCCGGACGACGACGCGGGTGATCTGTGCAATCACATCGTTGAGGCTCTCCAAATGTTGCACGTTGAGCGTCGTGTAGACGTTGATTCCGGCCTTGAGCAGCTCGAAGACGTCCTGCCAGCGTTTTTTGTGGCGGGACCCGGGGGCATTGGTATGCGCCAGCTCGTCCACGAGGATCAGCGCGGGCTTTCGGGCCAGCGCGGCATCGAGATCAAATTCCTTCAGGATTGCTCCCCGGTATTCGATGGGGCGGCGGGGAAGGACTTCAAGACCTTTCAGAAGCGCCTCGGTCTCGGCGCGGCCGTGGGTTTCCACAATCCCCGCGACCACATCGACCCCCTCCGCGCGCTTTTCCTGGGCCGCATTGAGCATGGCGAAGGTCTTCCCGACGCCGGGGGCGGCTCCGAAGAAAATAATCAGCTTTCCCTGACGCGCGCGCTCTTCTTCTTTTTTTACCTGTTCCAGAAGCAGGTCCGGGCTGGGTCGTCTTTGTTCTTGATGTTTCATGGCGCTCTCATTACATGCCGATACATAGAAGGTGAAACCGAATTATAACAGGATAATGGGACCCATTCAATGCCAGGTTGAGACGGAGAGTATTGAGTCGGAACTCAGGAAGAACCCCGAATGGCGGTCCCGGAGTGCGGGTCTTTGGAAAGATTGCGGAGATCTCGAGGGGGCAATCTAATTTGAGGGCTTGGCCAACCACCAGCGACGTGCAGCCACCATGGACCAAACGAGCTCGACCAGCCCAAACGGCCAAGCGCCCTGGAGAAATCCATAAATCGACCCGAGCCCACACGCGCCTGCAAACCCCAGGACATACCATGGACTTCGTTTCTCCAGTGCATAGCAGATCAGCATGGCAATGACTGCAAACAAACCAAAGGCTGTGAGGTAGTCCATGTTATGTATCGAATAGGGACCCGCAACCGGGACTTCCGAAATAATTTAGTTGGCCGGACACCAACTCATCCTACAACTTCAAATTGTCCAGGGCGAGATTCAGTTCCAACACATTCACCCGCGGTTCGCCAAGAAGGCCGAGCTGCCTCCCTTCGGTATGAGCCGTCACGAGGTCGCGAACTTTGGCTTCATCCAGTCCCCGGACCTTCGCCACACGATGGACCTGATACTCGGCCGCCGCCGGGCTGATGTGCGGGTCGAGGCCGCTCCCGGAGGCCGTGACGAGGTCGACCGGCACCGGCGCAGAATTTTCCGGATCGGCCGCTTTGAGCGCCGCGATTCGGTCCTGGACCGCTTTCAACAGCACCTCATTGGTCGGGCCGAGATTGGAACCGGAGGAGGCGGCCGCATTATAGGGGAACGGTCCGGTGGCGGATGGGCGTCCCCAGAAATATTTGGGATCGTCGAAGGGCTGACCGATCAGCGTTGAGCCGACCGGTTGACCGTTTTGGACAATCAAACTTCCATTGGCCTGTCGGGAAAAGATCACCTGGGCAATCCCGGTCACGGCCAGGGGATACAGCACCCCCGTTAACACCGTGAGAATGATTAACAGGAATAAAGCTATTTTAATGTGAGACCACATGATTTCCTCCTTAAACCAGGTGAAGTCCAACCAAAAGCATATCGATCAATTTTATTCCGATAAACGGAACGATAATCCCGCCTGCTCCGTAGATCCATAAATGACGCCGGAGCAGCGCGGCGGCTCCGATCGGCAGATAACGCAGGCCGCGAAGGGCCAGCGGAACCAGGAAGAGAATGATCAAGGCATTGAAAATCACGGCCGACAAAACCGCGCTCTGCGGGGTCGCCAGCTTCATGATATTCAAGATTCCCAGGACCGGATAGGTCGTGACAAAGGCCGCGGGAATGATGGCAAAATATTTAGCGACGTCGTTTGCGATGCTGAAGGTCGTCAATGCCCCACGGGTCATCAACAATTGTTTGCCGATCCCGACGACCTCGATGAGCTTTGTCGGATTGGAGTCGAGATCCACCAGATTTCCGGCTTCTTTCGCGGCCTGCGTGCCGGTATTCATCGCCACGGCCACATCGGCCTGGGCCAGCGCCGGGGCATCATTGGTTCCGTCACCGGTCATGGCGACCAGCCGTCCGCCTGACTGAAGATCGCGAATCAGCTTAAGCTTGGCCTCCGGGGTGGCTTGTGCCAGAAAATCGTCGACGCCGGCCTCGGCGGCCACGGCGGCCGCCGTCAGCGGATTGTCCCCCGTGATCATGACGGTCTTAATCCCCATTCGCCGCAGTTCGGCAAAGCGTTCCTTGATTCCTCCTTTGACAATATCTTTAAGATGGATTGTCCCCAATACCCGGCCTCCCTCTGCGACCACCAGCGGCGTTCCGCCTTGCTTTGCGATCGATTCGACGGTTGCGCGCAAAGAATCCGGGAACTGACCGCCTTTTTGTGTAACAAAAGTTTCAATCGCCTCCGAAGCTCCTTTTCGGATCTGCCGGCCGTTCATGTCAACGCCGCTCATCCGGGTCTGTGCCTTAAAGGGAATGAACGTTGCGCCAAGCGCATGAATGTCTCGGGCGCGCAGCCCGTATTTTTCCTTGGCCAGGACCACGATGCTGCGACCCTCGGGCGTTTCATCCGAGAGGGAAGCCATCTGTGCGGCATCGGCCAGTGTTCCCTCGTCGACGCCCTGAACCGGAATAAACGCCGTCGCCTGCCGGTTGCCGAGTGTGATCGTGCCGGTTTTATCCAGCAGAAGAACATCCACATCGCCCGCGGCTTCCACTGCGCGGCCGGAGGTGGCGATGACGTTGGCCTGAACCATCCGGTCCATGCCGGCGATGCCGATGGCCGAAAGCAGTCCGCCGATTGTCGTTGGAATCAGGCAGACCAGCAGAGAAACCAGGACCGTCATGGTCACCGGCGTTCCGAGTTTAACGGCGGCCACGCTGTAGATGGAGTAGGGAAGCAATGTGACGGTTGCCAGCAGGAAAATAACGGTCAGGGCCGCCAATAAAATGTTGAGCGCGATCTCATTGGGCGTCTTCTGCCGTTTGGCTCCCTCCACCATGGCAATCATCCGGTCGAGGAACATCTCGCCGGGGTTCACGGTTACCCGAATGACCAGCCAGTCCGAAAGGACCTTCGTGCCTCCGGTCACGGCGCTGCGGTCCCCGCCGCTTTCGCGGATCACCGGCGCGCTTTCTCCGGTCACCGCGCTCTCGTTCACGGAGGCGACGCCTTCGATCACTTCGCCGTCGGCCGGGATCGTATGGCCGGCCTCGACCAGCACGACATCGCCTTTCTTAAGAAGGCCGCCCGCGATCAGGTCGAAATTCGATCCGTACTTTGGATGAGCCAGTTTTTTAGCCGTGAGCTCCTGCCGCGACCGTCGAAGTGCGTCGGCCTGCGCCTTGCCCCGTCCTTCGGCCATGGCCTCGGCAAAGTTCGCAAACAACACGGTAAACCAAAGCCAGAGCGAAATATGGAGGATAAATCCCGCCGGGGCCTCGCCTTGACCGAAAACCGCCTGAATGAAAAGGAGGGTGGTTAAGATACTTCCGACATAAACCACAAACATAACCGGATTGCGCAACTGGTGCCTCGGACCGAGTTTCCGAAACGAATCCACGATCGCCTTTCGGACGATTTGAGGATCGAATAATCTGTGCTTTTTCGCTTGTACCATTAGAATGTTCTCCTTGCGTATAAAATCGTCATTGGCCGATCATCTGCAGATGTTCCACGATGGGTCCCAACGCGAGAGCGGGGACGAAAGTCAGCGCTCCGACAAGGACCACGGTTCCGACTAGTAGAACGATGAACAGTGGTGTGTGGGTCGGAAGCGTCCCCAGCCCGGCCGGGACGGCCTTTTTCCGCGCGAGAGATCCGGCCAGCGCCAGCGTGGGAATGATAAACCAGAACCGTCCGATCAGCATCGTGATGCCGCCCGTCGTATTATAAAAAGGCGTGTTGGCACCAAAACCCGCGAAGGCGCTGCCGTTGTTATTCCCCTGGGAAGTATAAGCATAAAGGATCTCGCTGAATCCGTGGGGACCGGGGTTGAAGACCCCGGCCTTTCCGACATCGGTCACGGTCGCCAGCGCGGTAAATCCCAGGACGATCATCGGCATGATCAGGATGGCCAGCGAGGCCATCTTCATTTCGTACGACTCGATCTTCTTCCCGAGATATTCCGGCGTGCGTCCGACCATCAGTCCCGCGACAAACACCGCGATGATCGCAAAGATCAGCATTCCGTACAGGCCGGAGCCCACGCCGCCGAAGATCACCTCGCCGAACTGCATTAAAAACAGGGGCGCAAGCCCGCCCAAGGGTGTGAAGGAATCATGCATCGAGTTGACCGACCCGTTGGAGGCGGCCGTGGTCGTCGTGGCCCAGAGAACCGAGTTCGCAACGCCGAAGCGGACCTCTTTTCCCTCCATGTTGCCCCCCGGCTGAAGATCTCCGGCCGTCTGGTTTACTCCGAGCTTCGCGAGCAGGGGATTCCCGCCCGACTCGGCCCGGTAGGCTCCGACAATAAACACGACAAGGACGATCAGCATGGCCGCCAGAACGGCCCAGCCCTGTCGGGTATCTCCGACCATTTTGCCAAAGGTGTAGCAGAGAGCCCCCGGGATGAGCAGAATGGCCAACATCTCCAGAAAATTCGAGAACGGCGTCGGGTTCTCGAACGGGTGGGCGGAGTTGACGTTGAAAAAGCCGCCGCCGTTCGTCCCGAGCTGCTTGATGGCGACCTGCGATGCCGCGGGACCGACCGCCAGTACTTGCTCGGTCACGGTTACCTTTTCGGTCTTGGGCTGGCCCTTCTCATCCAGCACCGGCTGGCCGTTGGCGTCCGTGACGGGCTGGTCGTAGGTCACCGGTTGCAGCAACTTGACCTTCTTGTAGTCGCTAAAGGTTTGGACCATTCCTTGGGAAACGAGAAGGAGCGAAAGGATGATCGAAAGCGGCAGCAGTATATAAAGCGTACTGCG
>Ga0335084_10000048_pt1 | contig 71224 bp, 62 predicted proteins | sample Lox_Sample_44_FD_206721 | JGI IMG/M metagenome (GOLD analysis project Ga0335084, IMG submission 206721) | Soil microbial communities from Loxahatchee National Wildlife Refuge, Florida, United States - Lox_Sample_4.4 | ecosystem: Environmental > Terrestrial > Soil > Wetlands | place: USA...
CCGGAGTGGAATGCGAAGCCGGTCGAGCCGCTGCCGAGCAGCAGCGCGACGGCACCGATGCCGATTGCAAGTCGCTTCATTGTTTTTCCTTCGTTGTTGGAGTTGCGTTGGACATCCGCGATTCTTTTCAGCCAGCGACCGGCGGCGGCCCGCGCGCGCAGCCGGTATGCCCTGGACGCTCGGCGGGGTGAGATGCGTCCCGGGCCACCAACGCTGCGCAGGAGCACAGCGGGGCAATGCCAGGAGACGCAGACAGGACCGCCGGCGTGCCGATGATCGAATGACATGCGGCACACTGGCCGCGCGTCTCGTGATGACTCGTCGCGTGCGCCCATCCTGTCGTGCCCTGGGCGAGCCAGAGCGCCAGCACGAGGACGGCGAGGACGTGGCACACGCGACGCATCGGCTACTCGAAGTCCTCGTTGAGCGAGCGCAGGAAGGCCGCCAGCGGCGCGACGTCTTCGGCACGGAGGGCGACACCGGCGAGGGCCTTCGCGCCGTTGCGCACGCGCTTCGCGCGCGCGAGATCGCCCATGCGGCGATAGAAGGCGACGACGTCGTCCAGCGTGTCTTGCGCCCCGGTGTGCAGATAGGGCGCCGAGTGGCCGAGATCGCGCAACGACGGCGTCTTGAACAACGCCACGGCGCCGGCGAGAAGGCGCGCCGCCTGCCGCCGGCCGCGCCGACACGGCGCGATGGCATTGGCCTTGCAGATCATCTGCGCCATCGCCGCCTGTTGCGAAGCGTCGGGCACGTCGGGATTGGCGAAGGTGTTCCAGAGGCCCAGGTCCGTGCGTCCCGGCTGCGCGGCCGACGGCACCGCACGAAACGGGCCGGCGGCGTCGGGATACGAGGCGCTCGGCGGGAGATAGGCGGCGGGATCGGCGTTGCGTTCGGCGAGGTCCGGAATGTGAAGGGCGGCGAACGCGCCGTCCCCGTGGATGGCATCGTATTCGTCCTGCGCGGCACCAGTGGCGTGGAACGCGAAGTCCGTGAAGACCGGCGGCGGGTGACAGGCGACGCAATTGCCGGTGCCCGGCTGGGCGGCCCTGCCATGCCCTCGGCGTAGGAACAGGCGCAGCCCGGCCAGCTCCTCGGCACCGAACACGAATGGGAGCGGGTGCAACGCGAAATGGCCGTCGGCCTCGGTGACGAACGCGGGCGCCGCAAGCCGATCGACGAGGCGTCCGAGCCGGCGCGCGTACGCCATGTCCGACTCGCGCGCCCGCGGCGCACGCGGGAGACCGTTCTTGGCCAGGAACACGTCGTACGGCGACGCCGTGAAGGCCCCGTCCGCATCGCGTGCCGCCACCAGCGACGTCATGTATGCGGCCATGAACGCGGCGATGGCGTCGACGATCTCCTCGTCGCTGGCATGGGCGACGTCGAGCGTCATGCTCGTCGGCACCGGACGGTTGGTCGGAAAGAGCGGATCGGTGCCGCGAAAGGCGCCGGCGTACGTCGCACCGCCGAAGCTCTGCGCCAGGGCACCGCGGCCGTCGTCCTCGCGGATCACGCGGGCGATGTGGGCGACGGCAGCGGCACGCTCGGTTGGCAGCCAGCCGAAATTGCGCCCGGTGAGCGTCGCCCGCACCAGCGCCTGCGCGGACGGGAACTCGCCGTCGAAGTGCAGGAAGAAGGGGCCGGGGCGTGCGAGGTTGGCGTCGAGCAGCGCCTGCGAGTTGCGCACCGTGAGCGTTTGGCCGTCGCCGCGATCGGGGATCGGGCTACGGCGGGCGAAGTCCGCGTAGGCGCGCCCGCCGCCGCCCTCCCGGCCTTTCTGTTCGACGTCGAGATGGCAGGCGCGGCAGTTCATCGACTGTCCGACGAAGGGTCCGGGCAGTGCCACCGTCGTCGTGACGGTCGCGTCCATGACGGGATCGCCCGCCGCGAGGGTGTCGTTCACACCGGTCGCATGCGCGGCGAAGAACTGGGCGAAGCGCGTCTCGTCGAAGAGGCGGTTGCCGAGCAGGACCTCGGGCGGGTTGCCGAACACCGGGTCGGCGAGGGCGCGGCCGCACATGGCGAGTCCCAGCACGACGAGGAGCGCGCGCATCAGCTGCGCCCTTCTTCCTCGCCCGAGGTGCGAAACACGCAAGGAAACAGGTCGCGCAGGGACGTGCCCTTGGCGCTGAGCGCCTTCAGGTACGTCTGGGCGCGGAAGTACGACGCCGACGCGGTCTCCTGCGCGCGGCATTGGGCCAGCGTGAGGTGTTGCGAGATCTCGTCGGCGGTGAAGTCCTTCGATCCCTTCGCGCCGCAGGCCTTCTCGATGGCGGCCGCGGCGCGCGTGCGGAGGCGGGCGAGCTTGTCCACCATCGGCACGCACACGCGACCCGCGGCCGCGCTCGCGGCGTCGACGTTCCGCGACGCGACCAGCTGTGCGCGCACCGTCACGAGGCGGTCGAGGCACCGCCGGAGCGCGCCATACGTGGCGTGGATGTAGGGATCGACCGCCTTGCCGACCGCCCGCTGACAATCGGCGCTCGCGCGATCGAACGTATCGGCGGCGAAGTCCACCGGCGGGAGGTGTCCGTTGGTGAGCTTCAGCGTGTACGTGCGCGACGCCGTGTAGTCGGGCAACGTCGACGTCAGGCGGAAGGCGATCTCGCCGTCGGCGAACGTGCCAGGCGGACCGTCGACGAAGAGCAGCCACTCCGGATGGTGATGGAGATCTCCGGGCGGCTGGCCGCCCGCCGTGCCCAGCACCACCGTGTCGCCCGGCTTCGACAGGGTCACGCCGTTCAGCTTCATGGCCGTGCGGCCGCCGTCGTTGTCGACCAGCTCGACGCTGATCTCCACGCCCGGCGGAAAGACGTGGTACTGGACGCCGTCCAGGAACTCGTCGCCGTCCGCGGCGTCGAAGCCCGGGTTGGTGCCGCTGTAGACGCTGGTCGTCCCGATGCCGAAGCTGAACGCGAGCGGGGCGACGGTCGTGTCGAACTCGTACGCGATGATGAGCTCGTTGCCGCCGCCGGGCGGCGTGCTCATCAGAAAATCGGTGACGTGATGCGCGGCGGCGGGGCCGACCCTGACGCCGAGCGAAGCCACGAGCATTCCCACGATCACGAGCAGGCGGCGCATACGGGTATCCTCCTCACGGTGCGCATGCCGCGGGCGGCGCGGCGTTGTCGGCGCGGAACGATTTGCCGGGCGAGTACGAAACGGTGCCGCCGAAATGGAGACACGCGCGCTCCGCGCCCAGCGCGAGCGCGACGTCCACGGGTTCCGGATCGCCGGCGAGCGAATGCTTCAGCCCCGCGCCGCGCCCCTGGACGCGCACGAGTCCGCCGAACGTCCAGACGATGGAGCGAATGGCGCCGCGGCGGTCCTTGTAGCGGTAACCACGCAGCGTCCCATGCTTGCGCAGTGGCTTCCAGCGCGATGCGGGCAGCTCGTGACGGCCCTCGAAGCTGTTGGCGGCGTTCGAGAGGATGCGGAGCTGTCCGCCGGTGACCGTCGGATCCGTGGACGCCGGATCGAAGGCGTCGCCGAACGTGAGCGTCATGGCCTTCTTCGCCGCATTGCTCGGCGACGCGCGGAGCAGCAGCGTCGTGCCGGCCACGAGACGGTCATTGGTCGCAGGCGGCAGCGTCGTGGTCGTGGTCTCGCCGTCCCCGCATCCGTCGCTGCCGGCGACGGTGGTGATCGTGAAGCGGTAGATCGGCGAGTCGTCGTAGGCGGTGGCGCCGGTGTGCAACGAGAGCTGGAGGTGGAACTCGCCGCCCTGGCCCTCGGGCAGCAGCAGGCGCCACTCCGGGTGCAGATGAACGTCCGGAACGTTGCCGATGAGGGCCATGCTGCCGGGAGCGTCGAGCACCGTGGAGCCGACCTTCAGCGTGACGCCGGGATCGACGGCGCGCAGCACCACTTCGATCGGCGTCGTATCGCGCAAGACGTAGATCGAGCCCGGCCGACTCACGGCGAGCGCATTGAAGCCGGGCTGGGTCGACGTCCACCGCGTGAGCCCGTCGACCGTCAGGCTCTCGGTCACCACCACGGGGCGGCAGAAGTCGTACGCCATCCGAAGCGCGCCCGACCCTTGCGCGCTCGAGCCGATGAACATGTCGACGTCGATCGGTTGCGCGGCGGCGGCACGAGCGAGAAGCGCCACGCCGATGAACGCGATCAATCGATTCATTCCGCACCTCCCACGAGACAGCCGAAATAGGTGGAGAGTGGTCTCCCGCCCTGCGACCACCGCGCCCGTCGCTCTGCGAGATCGTTCCGGGCGGTGGCGAATCCGGCCGAGACGATCTCGTCGGCCATGCAGCCGACGTCATTGAGGAACCGACGACGCCCCGCGGTGCCGAGCGTGTCCTCGTTGCATCCGAGGCGGATGGCGCGCGCGGCACGGCGGCGGCGACCCTCGATGATGCCGAGCATCGTCTGCGTGTCGGGTCGTTGGCTTTCCCCTGCGCAGCGAGCATCGGCGCGGATGCTGGCGACTCGCTGGCGTCGCGCCGCCTGCGCGAGCAGGCGAGCCCGTTGCATGGGATCGGTGGTCGGGATCGGCAGCGCCGCGGTCGCTTCCGTGGCGTGGAGCCGCTGCACCGCCAACAGACACGCAGTGAGACGTCGCGTGCGCATGACCCCGTATTCCGAACCCTGTTCGGCCATCGCGGAGCCGCAGCTCGACTGCCGCGGTGTGATGGCGTCGCCCACGAGCGCGGCCGTACGCTGCACGATCAAATCGAGATAGGAGCGCAGCCGCCGCTCGTCGTAGTCGTTCGACCCGGCCGCACCGCACACGGCCAGCAGCGTCGCCGTGGTCGCATCGCGGGCGTTCGTAATGGCCGGATCGTCGGGAACGGCGCCGTCCGCGGCCGCCTGCCACACTGCCGCGAGGAAGCGCGGAGTCTCGCGTGCGAGGGTACGATAACAATCGAGCGCCGCCGCGTCGAATCTGAGCGGCGACAGGTCGGCCGGCGGGAGGTACCCGTTGCTCAGCCGGAGCGTGTAGGCGGGCGACGGCAGGTATCCCGGGGCATGCAGACGGAACGAGAACCGGCCCTCGCTGAAGGCGCTCTGCGTGCGATCGACGAGCAGCAGGTATTCCGGATCGCGATGCAGGGCATGCCGACCGCGATGACGACCGAGCAATGCACGTGCGCCCGGGACGGTCAGCAGCACGTGGCGAACCTTCAGCGACACGTGGCCGCCGTCGAGGTCGAGCGCCTCGATCCACACCGGCGTTCCTGCGCGGAGTGGATACGCCCCGAACGGACGAACAAGCCCCTCGAACCCCGGCTCGGTCGCCGTATAGAGATCGAAGTTGCCCAGCGTATCGCTGAAGCTGACGCGCGCCGTCGTGTGACGCCCCATGCGCACGACGAGCGCACCGCCGTCTTCGGCGGACGAGCCAACAAGAAGATCTGCCTGGACCACGCGCACTGCGCAGCCCAGCGTGAGCCAGACGACTGCCACGAAACGCCTCATCGCAATCTCCGACCTGCCGACCGCGGAGCGGTCTGCAGGCGCACCAATGGTAGGAAGACCAGGGTGGCGGGCGCTCGCGCGCCGAGGATTCCCGCGGGACGACGCGCCTACTGGAGGCGGCCGGCGGGATCAGGCGACGAGCGCTGTGGAGAGGAGGGGCGGGGCGCGTCCGGAGCGGACGGAGGCAGGGGCGGCGAGGACGTCGCGAGCGGCGACGCACTCGATCGCCTGCACGAGCGGCACGACCATCGGTGCGACCACCGCGAGAGCCACTGTGCCCGAGCAATGATACGCCGCGACGCAGGTGGCGCAGCTCTTCGAGTGGTCGGCGACGTGCTTGTACTCATGCGTGTCGGTGACGAGCGGAGCGATCGTCAGGAGCGCGACTACTGCCGCAGTGAGGAGACGACTTGCGCGTTGACGACCGCTCGACATCAAGAAACCCCGGGTGTCACTAGTCGAGGTTCGCGTTCCAGTCAAATTGAGACCGCATGTTCGCATGCCAGCGGTCAGATGCGCTTGGGCTTCGTGACGGTTGCCGATGGCCGCAGCGGCGCCGCGCGCCCGACGTGCCACCCGTCCCGAAGGTCGATGTAGGCTCGATCGAGACGGTCGCGCGGCAGGCACCCGGCACGGCTGCGGACTGCGGGTTCCATGACGGCCACTGCCTGCGTGTGCACGGGGGCTGTCGGCACGGGCGCGCTCGCCGTGCCGGTCAGGGCGGGCATGGTCGTGCCACGGAAGGCATTGCCGCTGAGGTACACGGGGCCGCTGTCGACGAGCCGCAAGCCCGAGTCGGATTTTCCCCCCGCCTTGCGTGCGTACGGGGAGAGGACGAAGAGCGAGTCGACCACGTTGCCCGATGCCCCGTCCGAAAAGCGGCTCCCCCACTCGCCCCAGTCCTCGACGATCACGTTGCGCAGATCGGCGACCATGGGGCCGAAGAACAGCGGGCTGCGGATCCATCCCTTCTGCAGCCACGAATGGTGCACCGACACGTGCGTGGTCTCGCCATACTTGCAAAAGAGCGAACGCGTGTTGCCCGCGAGGAAGCTCCACGCGACCGTGACGTCGTGCGCGCCATAGCCGATCGAGATGCCGTCGTCGGCCGCGCCGGTCGAAGAGACGTGGCTCACGAGGACGTTGGCCGCTTCGGATCCCTGGATGCGCAGGTTGTCGTAGCCGTTGCGAAGACGCAGGTCGCGTACGACCACGTCGTGCGTGCGGATGTCGAGCAACGCGACGTCCTTGGCGAGATTGCTGCCGTCCAGCGTCCCGCCGTTTCCCTCGACGGTGACGAAGGGCGCCGTCAGATACGGGAGCGGTCGGACGATCGCGATCGGCGCGGACACGGCGAACCGGATCGTGACGTGCCCGGTCTGATTCGCGTCGACGAGCGCGCGACGGAGCGCGTTCTCCGTCGGTGCGTCGACCACGATCCGACGTCCGCCCGCGCCACCCTTGGTCCCGCTGCCAAAACCCTCCGTTCGCTCGCTCGTGGCTCGAGGCGCGGGAACGCGTGCGCGCGCGAATGAACGCGAGCACGCGGCGAGGATGAGAGCGATGCACAGCCACAGGATGGTCGCCGGTCGCATGAGGCGAGGATAGCAGACCAATCGCGAGCTCAGCCCGAGGCCCGCCGCCCGATCGAGGCGAAGAGCTCCCGCATCACCTCCCGGGCGGCGACCACGTCGGCCTGGCTGCCGATGAGCTCGCTGCGGAGCGGCACGGGCTTGGTGGGGCGCCGCACCTCCCAAACGGTCTTCCCGGTCGTGGGATCGACCAGCATCGCGTCGAGGGAGGCGATGATCTCGTTCGTGCGCAGCGTGGGATATGCGAACTCCCAGCGGCGGACTCGAATGAAAAGCGCGGTCGCGTCGAGCTTGGCGGCAGCGACGATCTCCGCCGCCGCCTCCGGGCTCGCGGGTACGCGTCCCCCGGTGGATGCCTCCAGGACGCCGGGATCGACCACCTGGAGCCCATCCTGCGCGAGCTCCTCGCGAGCCGCGGCGGCAAGGATGGCGCCGAGGCCCTCCACGGGCGCGCCATAGCTCGTGACCAGCGCGCCCTGCGCGAGCGGCGCGCCCGAAGCATCACATGGCGGCAAGACGGCGATACGGCGGACGCTGCTCGGCGGCGGCGCAAGGCGCGGCGCGCAGGCGAACGTCCCGGCAAGCGCGCCCAGCAGCGGAATCAATGCGAGCGACCGATCTCTGGTCGGCACCATGACGACTGCTCCTTTTCCCGTATGAGGGACTTCCTTGAGTCACCGTATGTCCTATGATCGCGTGATCGCGCCAACATCACGGGAGGGAAGCCATGGAGCAGCACCACACCCACGACGGACACGACCATCCGCACCGGGCCGGTTGCGGACACACGGAGATCCGCCACGGCGACCACACCGACTACCTCCACGACGGACATCTGCATCGCGTACACGGCGATCACGTCGATGAGTGTGCGGTCGCGGTCGGGGCGACGAACCCGGCGGCGTGCACGCCCAAGCACGCATGCGGAGGACACGACGCGTCCCATGCCCACGGCGCCGGGTGTGGCCATGACGCCATCCCGCATGCCGAGCATACGGACTACGTCGTGGCGGGACATCTGCATCATCCTCATGGCGGGCACTGCGACGACCACGGCGCCGTGAACGTGCTCTGACTACGGTTGCGGCCCGCAGACGATCTCGGCGAGACGATCCGTCTGGACCCAGCGGCGAAACGCGGACTGCACATCGTGTTCGCGTCGAGCTCGAGGTACGTCTCGGCGGCGCGCACGGGCTCGTCCAGGGGCAGGCCGTCCTCCACGCGCTCGAGGACCTCGTCCACCCCTTCCTGGCCGCCGGCGTCTCGAGAGGCCGGGTGCGTTGCGAACGTGGCCGTAGACGCTGACCGTGCGGCTCACGGTCTCCGGCTGGATCAGCACGCGCAGCCCGTTCGGCAACGTGACGTCGACCGGTCGGACCACGGACGCCGGTACCGCAGCAGGCCGGAGCACGTCGGCGGCCCAGCCCGGAAGCGTCGTGCGTCCGGCGTGCTCCGGGGGCGACGTCCGGACACTGCGGGAGGTCGTCGAGCTGTACGGCCGCGGCGGCAACGTGGCGCCCATCCAGGGGCTCGACGGAACACCGATCGAGCCGCTCGGGGTGCCGTCACTCGCGCCCGACGAGATCGATGCGATCGTCGCGTTCCTCGAATCGCTCACCGACGAGCGCGTGCCGTCGCAACGCGCGCCGTTCGACCATCCGCAGCTCTTCGTACCGAACGGCCATCCAGGGAACTCGGCATGGACGATCGACACCGACCTCGATGGCCGCGCGGACGATCGGATGGTCGAGATCCCGGCGGTCGGCGCCGCGGGCGGCGCGCCGCTGCCGGGCTTCCTGGAGGGGGTCTTCGGCCCGTCGAGCGACGCTTGGTCGAGCTCGTCCGACGACTCGTGATTCCGAAATCCCTCCACAAGGGCTCGCCGCCTCGGCATGCACGCCGCGCTCCACCGCGCCGGATGGTCCACGGACGGGGCCGAGCCGACGGATCCCACCCCGGGGGTGCAGACGTGATCCCTATGCAGCCACGTGGAACACGCGACGAATCACAGCGGGGAAGTGACGACCATGGACCAGGACCGACGCCGAGTGCTGCAGGCCGCAGGCGCCATGGCGCTGGTGGCGGCAACCGCGCCGACGAGCTGGGCGGAGACGGCCTCGCCGGCAAGGGGTGGCGTACGGCCGGAGCTGGTCGACGCCGCGCTCGCGTGTGCCAAGGCGGATGATGCCCCTGTCTGGCGCACTGCTCCTTCGGGCCGAGCCGCGGTTGGTTCGGATTCGGCTCGACGTCGTCGAGATCGACGGTCGCGCGGTACGTCTTGAGGGTCGTCCGGCCGAGCCGCCGCTCGTGCCAGTTCCTGGCCTCGCTCATCGTTCACTCATGCGGACTCCGCGGCGTCATCGTCCGGCCCCTCGACGATGGCGGCGATCTCGGTATCGAGGTCGCGGAGCACCCCCTTCAAGCGCGTCGTGAGTCGGCCACGACGCTGCCAGACCTTCTGGTGATCCTTCGTTTCCTGCACATCGAGATCGCCCAGGTCCTCCGCGATCCGCTTCGCCTCCTGGAAGCGCTGCGCGCAGGTTTCTGACGTGATGTACTTGTAGAGCCGCCCCATCTTCACGGCTCGCTCCTTCATGCTGAGACCCTGAATGTGCATGCGTACCGTTCTTCTATCGCCACGCCCGATAATGGTCGTGTTCTCCTTCGTGATCACGATGCGATCGGCACGACCCAGGTCGGCGAGCGTCACGTGCTCGAGCTTCTGCCCCAGCTCTTCTGCGAGCACCCGGCCCCCGGTGAGGATCGCCATGTCCTCGAGCATCGCCTTCCGCCGGTCGCCGAAGCCGGGCGACTTGACCGCGACGGCCGTGAGCGTGCCGCGGAGCTTGTTCACCACGAGCGTGGCGAGCGCTTCGCCCTCGACCTCCTCGGCGACGATGAGGAGCGGGCGCCCAGACTTCACGATCTGCTCGAGCAGCGGCAGCAGATCCCGCATCATCGCGATCTTCTTCTCGTGCAGCAGGACGTACGGCTCCTCGAGCACGCACTCCATGCGCTCCGCGTCCGTGATGAAGTACGGCGAGAGATAGCCGCGGTCGAACTGCATCCCCTGCACCACCTCCAGCGCCGTCTCGGTCGCCTTCGCCTCCTCGACGGTGATGACGCCCTCGCTGCCGACCTTGTCGACGGCTCCGCGACGATCGCGCCCATCCGCGCATCGTTGTGGGCCGAGATCGTCGCGACCTGCTCGCGCTCGCGATGCCCGGCGAGCGGTCGCGAGATGCCCTTGACGGCAGCGGTGGCGACGGCGACCCCGCGGATGCACGCGCTCGATCACGTGACGCGATTGCGCCGATACAGCGCGTCGGTGGTGACGAGCACCGGCGAGGCGGACTGGCCGGATGCCGCGCGCATCCATCGCTACGCCAAGGGGCTCGCCGGCACGCCGCCCGACCGGCGGGCCTCCGCGCGCTTTCCGCAGTGGATGTGGCGCAACAACGAGGTCCTCCTTCGTCGAGTGGCTGCGCGAATGGAACGCGTCGACGATCCGTGCCCATACCGGGTTCTACGGCCTCGACCTCTACAGCCTCTACCGTTCGATTCGTCTTGTTCTCGAGTATCTCGACCGTGTCGATCCCGCTGCCGCCCGGACGGCGCGCGAGCGCTACGGCGGCCTCATGACGTGGGAAGGAGATCCCGCGACCTACGGGCGCGCGGTCGTGACCGGCTCGTATCGCGCCCATGAGCGCGAGGTGGTGGCGATGCTGCGCGACGTGCTGGCCCGCGAGGTCGACTACGCGGCACGCGACGGCGAGCATTTCCTCGACGCGGCTGGCAACGCGCGCGTCGTCGCGAATGCCGAAGCCTACTATCGCGTGATGTACTACGGCGGGAGCGCATCCTGGAACCTCCGCGATCAACACATGTTCGAGACGCTCGAGGCCCTGCTCCGCTTTCACGGCCCGAACTCCAAGGCCGTCCTCTGGGAGCACAACTCGCACCTCGGCGATGCGGCGGCGACCGAGATGGGCGTCCGGGGCGAGCTGAACGTCGGGCATCTCTGCCGGCAGCGGTTCGGCGACTCCGGAATCCCCGACGCCGCGAGATCCGGGACGAGCTCGTCTCGCCGCGGCTCGAGCGCGCGATCGGCGTCGTCTATCACCCCGATACGGAGATGCAGAGCCATTACTTTCACGCCGCGCTTCCCCACCGGTTCGACGAATGGATCTGGTTCGACGAGACGCGCGCGGTACGCCCCGTCAGTGACGCCGAGGCGCGCATCCTTCCGCGCACCCACCCCTTCGCGCCGTACGGGCGGCCGTGATCGAAGCGCGGCCGAGAGGTAACTCAGGCGACGCGAACGACGCCGCGATGTCGGTGCTATGCTCCCAGGCTGAATGATCGCGGCGGACCTGCGTCGTCAGGGCTCGATACGCAGACGGTCCTCGATGCTCCGAACCGCAGGCGCATGGCGAACGAGGTCCAGGACGACCGACTTGTCCGAGAACGAGTTGACGCGACCTTCCAGCGTCACCACTCCGTCCTCCGCGCTGAGCTCGATGTGTCCGGCCTCGCGCTGGGCGCGCCGCTCGAGCGCGCCTTCGATCGATCGGCGGAGGGCGGCCAGGTCGATCGTTCCTCTGCGCACGACTAGCTTGTTGGCCACCCGGCGCACGCAAGCGACTCGATGCGCTGCACGCTCGGCGACTTCCATGGCGTGACGAGTATCGACCATGCCGGTGAGTGTCACAACGGCATCGTAGACAGTCGAATGGATTTGCTCCGCCGGAACGTCCGGCTCTCGTTCAAGCGACTCCCTCACCGCCAACGCGAGATCGGCATCGGTACGACCGAGCGCGAACGGGATCTTCACCATGATCTCGTTGGCGACGTCGAGTACGCCGTCGGCGCGGTGCGCGGCTTCCTGCGCTGCCGCCCTCTGCGCCTCGTTGTCCACGCGGCCAGTGAGCGTAACAACGCCATCGGCGACCGAGACGCCGATCTCCGTCTCGTTGACGCCGGTATCGTAGCGAAGCTCACGAAGCACCGCAGCCTTGGTCGTGACGTCACGCTTGTCGAGCTGCATTTCGCTCACCTCCCGTTCGGTTGCACCCACCAGGTGCGCATTTCATGCCACTTCGAACGGTCGGACGGATGCGCAGTAAAATGCACGACCGTTCCCGGCCTTGCGAAGGGGTTGAATGGCCCTTCCCGATGGCGCGAAGGACGATCCGAGCCCCCACAGGTCGGATCGGTCAATATGCGACGATCGTCGTGCTGGCGTGCGGCATGAGACATGCTTTCCGAAGGCTGATGGCGCCTTCCGGTAACGTCATGGCTTCGGCGAAGACGGTCGACGCCGCGCAAAGCGACCTACCCCACGTCGAGCGCGAAGTGCTCGAGATCGTCTCCGGCCTGGTGCGCGAGCTCGGCGGCACGCGCGCGCAGGGGCGCGTCACGCTCGACGATTCCTTCGAGCGCGACCTGGGACTCGGAAGCCTCGAACGCGTCGAGCTGCTCGTCCGCTTGGAGCATGCGATGGGCGCGCGTCTTCCCGATACCGTCATGGCGGAGGCGTCGAGCGCGCGCGACCTGGTGACTGCGATACTATCCGGTGCGACGGCAGCTCCCGAGCACGTGCCGGAGCGTTGCCGTGCGGCGACAGGCGGAGCGGCGGCGCCGTCGACCACACGCACGCTGGTCGAAGCGCTGCGCTGGCACGCCGAGCAACGCGCCGAGCAACCGAACGTGTACTTGCGCGAAGACGACGGCACGGAGCAGGTGATCACGTACGGGCGGCTCTGGCGTCGGGCATCGTCGATCGCCGTCGGTCTCCACGACCGCGGGCTGGAGACCGGCGAGCGCGTGGCGCTGATGCTTCGCACGGAGGCCGCCTTCTTCGAGGCATTCTTCGGCGTGCTCCTTGCCGGTGGTATTCCGGTTCCGATCTATCCGCCGTTCCGTCCCGACCAGATCGAAGAGTATGCGCGCCGCCAGACGGGCATCCTCCGAAACGCCGAAGCGCGTCTCCTCGTCACCTTCCCGGCCGCGCTACGCGTCGCGGGTCTTCTTCGACCGCGTGTGCCGAGCTTGCGGGAGGTGGCCACCGCTGACGCGCTCGCGATCGACAATCCGCCTTCGCCGTCCGCCCGACTCGCGTCCTCCGATCCCGCACTCATCCAGTACACGTCGGGCAGCACGGGGGAGCCGAAGGGCGTGTTGCTCACGCACGCGAACCTGCTCGCGAACATCACCGGCATCGGTCGGGCGATCGAGCTCGGTCCGAGCGACGTCGGCGTGAGCTGGCTCCCCCTGTACCACGACATGGGCCTCATCGGGACGTGGCTCACGGCGCTCTACTTCGGCGTGCCGGTTGCGATCCTGTCACCACTCGCCTTCCTCTCCCGGCCGGCGCGCTGGCTCTGGGCCTTGCACGCGCATCGCGGCACCGTATCGCCGGCGCCGAACTTCGCCTACGAGCTCTGCGTGCGCCGTATCGACGACGCCGAGATCCAGGGGCTCGATCTCTCGGCGTGGCGCCTGGCCTTCAACGGCTCCGAGGCCGTGAGCCCGGACACGATCGAGCGCTTCGGGCGCCGGTTCGGCGACTACGGCTTCCGCCCCGACGCCATGTGCCCGGTCTACGGCCTCGCCGAGTCCTCGGTCGCGCTCACCGTGCCCCCGATGGGCCGCGGGCCTCGTATCGATCGCGTGCAGCGCGAGCGCTTCCAGGCAGCGCGCGAGGCGTCGCCCGCCTCGGCCGAAGACGCGACCGCGCTGCGCTTCGTGGCCTGTGGACGCCCCCTCGCGGATCACGAGGTGCGGGTCGTCGACACGTCCGGGCGATCGCTTCCCGAGCGGATCGAGGGCCGGATCGAATTCCGAGGTCCTTCCGTCACAGCCGGCTACTTTCGACGTCCCGAGGTCACGCGTGCCGTCATGCACGACGGCTGGATGGACTCGGGAGACCTCGGCTACGTCGCCGACGGCGAGCTCTTCGTCACGGGTCGGCAGAAAGACATGATCATCAAGGCCGGTCGCAACCTCTATCCACAGGAGGTGGAGGAAGTGGTCGGTGACATTCCCGGCATTCGCAAGGGGTGCGTCGCCGCCTTCGGCACTGCCGATCCGGAGATGGGCACAGAGCGCTTGGTCGTCGTGGCCGAGACACGGGCGGAGCGGAGCGCCCACCGTCAGCTCGAGGCCGCCGTTCTCGAGCGGGTCGTCGCAACGCTCGGAGTTCCGCCCGACGTCGTCGTGATAGCCCGGCCGCGATCGGTGCTGAAGACGTCGAGCGGCAAGATCCGACGTGGCGCGACACGCGATGCCTACCTGTCCGGAAGCCTCGGGCGCCGTCGATCGGCGCTCGGCCAGTGGGCGCGCCTGGGACTCGTCGATCTGCTCGTATGGCTCCGCACCGCCGGGAACGGGATCGCGTGCCTGGCGTATGGGGCTTGGATCGCTTTCCTGCTCGCGACTGGTCTCCCCGTGCTCTGGATCGTTCTCCTCCTGATGCCCCGCGGCCGATCCGCCGATCGTGTGGTTCGTCTCTACTGCCGTGCGTTGCTCACTCTGGCGGGATGCCGGTTGCGGATCGAAGGATTGGAACGGCTGGAGGGTGTCGGTCCCGCGGTGCTTGTGGCGAACCATTCGAGCTACGTCGATGCGGTGGCACTGCTCGCGGCGCTGCCGCCGACGCTGGCCTTCGGCTTCGTCGCCAAACGGGAATTGCTGCAGACACCCATCATCGCAACGGTCATCCGGAAGCTCGGCTATCCCACGGTCGAGCGCTTCGCGCTCGCGGAGAGCGTCGCAGACGCCGACGCGGTGAGTGGGATCCTGCGGGGAGGCGCCTCGCTGCTCGTGTTTCCCGAGGGCACCTTCCGGCGAACCCCCGGACTGCTGCCATTCCGGTTGGGCGGATTCAAAGCCGCGGTCGAAGCCCAGCGGCCGGTCGTCCCGATTGCGATCCGTGGGACGCGTGAGGTGCTACCCGCGGATGCATGGCTACCCCGACGGCATGATCTACAGGTCACGGTCGGTGGCCCGATCGCGCCGCGAGGCCAAGGTTGGCCGGAGATGGTGAGGTTGCGGGACCTCACCCGTGGGATGATCGAGGCTGCCGCCGGCCCTCTCTGATGGAGAGCGACCAGGCTTTTCTCACGAACGCGAAACGTCTGCTCGCGAACGATCCCGGCATCGCGGCGAAGCAGCCATTTCGTCGCGGCGCTCGATGACGGGCGATTGGCATGCCTCATGCCTTATCGCATCCTTCATGGACACCATCTTGCCCTCGCGATTCTTCGACCGTCTTCGCAAGGAGCACGAGCCCGAGAAGCGCCTGATGGCCGCCGTCCTCGAGGATGCGGTCCAGGTCTATCGGGACCGTGCAACGGCACGGACCGCGCGCGATGTGATCTCCCAGGACGTCGTCCCCGGAAAGTAGTTGTCCATCCGCGCTCCACGGGGTGTGTTGGCAATCGCCAAACCACCAAAACCCCCCGGAGGAAGCGCGGATGAACATTCACGAGTTGGCCCGAACGACGCCCGCGAGTCGAGCCCTGATCGCGGCCCGGCGTGCGGCCGGCATAGGCGAGGCGGTCGTCGCGCAGCAGCTCAGCATCGACCGCAAGACGGTCCGGAAGTGGACGCATCGACAGCACGCGGAGGGACCGGGCGGCCTCCAGGATCGCTCGTCGCGGCCCCTCCGGAGTCCGACGGCCCTCGATGCGGCGTGGCGAGACGCCGTGCTGGCGCTGCGGCGGCTGAAGTTTACGCAGGCGCAGATCGCGCAGGTGCTCCGACTGTCAAAGTCCCGCACGCAACGCGCCGTCGCCGCCGTCGGCCTGGGGAAGCTGCGCGCCCTCGAGCCGCCGGTGGCCGACAACCGGTACCAGCGCGCGCGGCCGGGGGAGCTGGTGCACGTCGACACGAAGAAGCTGGGCCGCTTCTATCAGCCCTGGCATCGCGTGACGGGCGACCGCCGCGACACGCGGCTGCGCGGCGTCAAAGGCTGGGAGTTTCTGCACGTCGCGATCGATGACCGCACCCGCTTGGCCTACGCCGAGCTCTTGCTCGATGAGAAAGGCGCGACGTGTGCAGGCTTTCTGCAGCGCGCCGCCGCGTTCTTTGCCCGCCATGGGATCCGCCCCATCGAACGCGTCATGAGCGACAACGGCGCGGGCTACATCTCGGCCGATTTTCGCATGGCCGTCGCGGCGCTGGCGGCGCGGCACCTCCGCACCCGGCCCTACACTCCACGTACCAACGGCAAAGCCGAGCGCTTCATCCAGACCATGCTGCGTCTATGGGCCTACGTGCGCCCCTATCACTCCTCCGACGAACGAGCGGCCGCTCTCGCGCCTTGGCTTGTCTGGTACAACCGCCAACGGCCGCACGCTCACTTCACGAACGCAGCCCCGTCGAAACGCTCATGGCTCTACGACGGGACAACCTTGTGGGAGATCACACGAACGATTTCCACGAACGGCGTCCCTTCGGCGAGTCGAGTGACGATGCCGACCGCGCTTCGTCCGACGCGAAACCGCACGTCGGCCGCCAGCGAGGCCGCGTAGCGAAGCGCTCCTTCGGCCTCGGCGCGGTCCTCGCCGGCAGATCCGGGCGGCAGCACGTGGAGCACGGTCAGCGTCGAGCCCGACCCCATCGGGAGTCGCGCCGCCCGCTCGACGGCGCGCATGGCGGCGCCAGAGAAATCCGTCGCGACGACGACGTCCCCGAGCGGCGCACGCTCGCTCATGGACGGTCCTCCCGCGGCACCTCACTGCGCATGGGACTCCTCGGGGTCCCCTCGCCGATCGCGCTGCCGCGCAGCGTGACGGTGAGCGATCCGTCGGAGTCGAAGGCCGCCTGCGCGCCCTCCTCCACAACCGTCTGGCTCAAACGCAGGGAGCGAGAGCGCCGCTGTTCGCCAGCGACCGCCTGTCCGAGCACGACAACACGTCGCCCTGCCACCTGCACCTCGATTGTTCCCGCTGGAACGTCGTCGGGCAACAGAATGCGGAGACGGACGATGCCGGGCCGCTCGGTGACCTCGACGGACAGCTCGGGCGCACCGATCGACGCGAACGCCGCAGTCGAGCTCCCGGCCGCATGGCCCGCCAGTACGGCGCATGCGACCAGCGCCGCGACGGTCGGCGCAGGGCGCCCGCCTCGGATGCCGGTACCTGTCCCCATCACGCCTTCCGCATGCAAGACGATGGCCGTCGCCTCCCGGGTGGCGGATGCCCGCATGCTTCTCCCGAATGGGAAATCCCGGCGCGGGGTCGCCGCACCATCGCGAACTCGAGGCCCGGGCCGTCGCCCTACGGGACGCGCCGGATCGCGACGCTCACGAAGAACACGGCGGCCGCGACGACGACGATCAGGGGACCGGTGGGACGGCCGAGCCAGCTCGCGATCGTGTCGCCCGCGACGGTCGCAAACACCGCCGCCGCGACGGCGATCGCCAACATGCCCCGGAGGCTGCGCGCGAGGTACTTCGCGGTGGCCGCCGGGATGATGATGAGCGAGCCCATCAGCAAGACGCCCAGATACCGGAGGCCCAGCGCGATCGTGAGGGCAAAGGCGAAGAGGTAGAGGAGATCCAGGCGGCGGACATCGACTCCCGCGGTGCGGGCGATGTCCGGCGAGACGAGCGCGATCAGCAGCCGATTCCTCGCCGCCAAGATGAAGCACACGACTGCGACGGCCCCAGCAAGGCCGGTCAGGAGCTCGAGCTGCGTCAGCGAGCCGCTGGAGCCGAGCAACGCGTCGATGAGCTCGTCGCCCGAAGCGAGCAGGCTGCCGGCCGCGAGCGCCGTCGAGAAGACGACGCCGATCAGCGTCTCCGTCGCGATCCGCGTCCGGTTCTCGAGACCCCAGATGAGGACCGCCCCGACGACCAGGGCCGCCGCCGCGCCGAACGCCGGATGGATGCCGAACGCGAGGGCGAGGCCGATTCCCGGCAGTGCGACGTGCGAGATCGCATCGGAGGCGAGCGTCATCCGGCGCATCACCGCGAAGCTGCCCACGAGCCCGGCGGCGATCGCCATCGCGATCGACAGCACCAGCGCGCTAGCCGGCATCGTCGTGCGTGTGGAACTTCACCGGAACGCCGTACATCTCGGCGATCTTCTCGGGCGTCAGCACGTCACGCGGGGCGCCGACGCAAGGACGTCCGCGTCCCAGGCAGAGGACGCTCGTCGCGTGCCGATAGACGACGCTCAGGTCGTGCGAGATGAGCATCAGCGTCAGGCCCTGGCGCTCCTGGAGCCGTCGCATCGTGGCGTAGACGCGCTCCTCGCCGGGCTCGTCCACACCGGCGGTCGGCTCGTCGAAGAGCAGCACGGTTGGCCGCCCGATGAGCGCGAACGCGAGAAGGAGCCGCTGGAACTGCCCGCCCGAGAGCGTGCCGATCGGACGCGCCGCCATCGCGACCGGCAGACCCACCAACTCGAGAACGTGCGGGATCGCGTCGCCGCGAGCCGACGCCAGCGCGAGCTTCGCCTGCAGGAAGTCCAGGCCGGTCAACGGCAGGTCCCGCTCGATGTCGAGCTTCTGGGGCACGTAGCCGAGCCGTGTCCCGGGAGTCCATTCGATCGTGCCCTCGTACGGCAGCGCGCCGACGAGCGCGCGAAACAGGACCGTCTTGCCCGATCCGTTCGGCCCGATCACCGCCAGCGCGCTCCCTTCCGGGACCGTGAAGCTCAGATCGTCGACGACGCGCGCGGCGCCGAATCCAATGGAGAGATGGTCGACGCGCAGCACGACCCCCACGCCGACGCTCTTAGCACGGCCGTGGGGAGGGAATCCCGCCGCTGCGCGGCTACAGTCCGGTTGCGCACGGCGGTCAGGAAGGCCGCCATCATGAACCAGTCGCGCGTGCCGCCGCGCCAATGCGCGCCGAACATCAGGTTGACCTCGCGGTCCTCGCTTCCCCGGGCGACGTCAGGCCGCCCATCTCGTAGCGAAGGTCGCTCGTTGAGTGACCCGGCACGTCCCCATGAGACTCAAGGAGAGGCCATTCACGCCCGAGACGAGGTACGGCACATCGAAGCATGAGTCTCGCGGCATGACTCGTTCCCAGGGTTCGGAAGAAAATGGGCATTGACGGCTTCATGCCATGCCCGATACAGGCATGTGAGTTGCTACCCTCTCGCCAGGAGGCTCCGCATGCCGCCGACGACTCGTATGGATCCGACCTCTTCGCACGATCGCAAGGGGCCTCGGAGAGCCGGCGTGACCGTTGCGGACGATCCAGCTCCGGCCCCCGAGATCTGGTGCCGGTGCCGCCGCGTCCTCGCATGTCTCGACGGGTCCGAGCTCGGCGAACGCGTCATTCCGCACGCGTTGGCGCTCGCCAGGGCCTACGATGCCCCGATCACGCTGCTGCGTGTGCTCGAATGCCCTCCGTCGGGCGCAGCGCTCTTCGACCCGGTCGAGTGGGAGATGCACCGGAGCGAGGCCCGCGAACGGCTCGATCGGCTCGTCGGCGCGCGGCAAGCGGCGTACAAATCGATCGATACCGAGCTCGTCGAGGGGCACGCCGCCGAGGAGATCTGTCTGTGGGCCCGGCATCACGACGCCGACGTGACCGTGCTCTCGAGTCACGGCGCGAGCGGGGCGACGCAATGGCGCATCGCCAGCACGGCGCGCAAGCTGGTGGACCGCGTCCCGGGATCCTTCATGCTGATTCCCGTCGCCGCCAGGCCCGTATCGGACGCGATCGCTCGCTACCGAAAGATCCTCGTGCCCATGGATGGCTCGCTTCGCGCCGAGAGCGTGCTTCCCGTCGCGCTTCGCCTCGCCAGCGCCGGCCAGGCGGAGATCATCCTCGGGCACGTGGTGCCGATTCCCGAGCTGACCGAGATCGGCCCGCTCGACAGCGAAGCGGTCGACCTTCGTGAGCGGCTCGTGGAGCGCAACGAACGCATCGCCAGCGCCTATCTCGATCGCTTGCGGGTACGGCTAGCGGCGAACGACGGCACCATTCGCGCCCTGGTCCTGCGCGCCGCCGACGTGCGCTCGCGTCTGGCGCGACTGATCGCCGACGAGAACGTCGATCTGGTCGTCTTGTCGGCGCACGGACGGAGCGGACGCGCCGACGTGCCATTCGGCAGCAGCGTCGAGTATCTCCTGGCCCACGCCACCGCGCCGCTGCTGGTCCTTCGCGAAGGTCCGCCACGCGTCCCGGCCCGGCCGCCGGAGGCGACGCCGTGCGACGGGATGCGGCTCCCGAGCCAAGCGAGCCCGTGAGCGACGCGGCGTCGGAGCCGCACCCGGGTTCGCTGGCGGCGGCGGCACGCGAGCTCGCCGACCGGCATGCGGTCTCGACCCTTCCAGCAGCGCCGCTCGGGCTGTGGTCGGCGCTGCGTGCCATGCCGGATTGGCTCGCGCGAGCGCGCACGGCGCTTGCCGAGCCATCCCCGCAGCTTTCGAAGGCGGCGGAATGGCTGCTCGATAACGACCATCTCGTGGAGCGGGCCGTCCAGCAGATCGATCACGATCTTCCTGCCGGGTTCTATGCCCGCCTGCCGGGCCTCGCCGGCGGCGAGCAAGCAGGGGTGCCGCGCGTCTATGCCCTCGCGCGCCGCTTCCTCGAGGTGTCCCAGCTGCAGGTCTCGCTCGCCTCGGCCGTCACGTTCACGAACGCGTACCAGGAGAGCGACCGTTGGCTCTCGATCGCCGAGCTGTGGGCATTCCCGACGATGCTGCGGCTCGCGTGCCTCGAGCTCCTCGTCTTCGCGCTCGAGCGGCTCGCTCCCGACGTGAGCGCACCATGCACCGCGACGCTCGAAGGCACGACGTCTCCCCTGGACGACACCGAGAGCGTGGCACGCGCGATCGCCAATCTGAGCGTCATCGCCTCCATCCCATGGAAGGACTTCCTCACCCGGACGAGCCGCGTGGAGGCCATTCTTCGGAGCGATCCGGCGGGCACGTATGCAGCGAACGACTTCGAGACCCGCGATCGCTGCCGAGCGGCGATCGAGCAGCTGGCGCGTCGCGCGGCGCGCTCCGAGCCGGAGGTCGCGGAATGCGCCGTGAACCTCGCACGCCAGGCGCCCAGTACCGGACTGAAGGCCGCGTATGTGGGCCACTGGTTGATCGGCGAGGGTCGAACGGCCTTCGCGCGCGCCGTCGGCGCGCACCCGACGCGATGGGAATCCATCGTCGACGGCCTCGCGCGCCATGCGGGCGTGCTCTACGCGATGGCGATCGGCGCCGCGACGGCGACGGCCGTCGTGCTGCCGGTCGGCTGGATGATCTTCCGGGGGACACCGCTCTTCACCGTGGCACTCGCGGCCGCCGTCGCGATTCTGCCAGCATCGGTCTTCGGCATCACGCTCGTCCATTGGATCGTCACGCTGGTCGCCACGCCGCGCGTGCTGCCGAAGCTCGACATCGAGCGCGGCATTCCCCCCGGGTGCGACACCGCCGTCGTCGTCCCCGCCCTCGTCGGCAGCGTCGCCGAGGCCGAGCGCCTGCTCGAGCGGCTCGAGGGCCACTATCTCGCGAATCCCGACGAGACGCTTCGGTTCGCGCTGCTGGCCGATCTCGCGGACGCCCCCGAGGAGCGCATGCCGGGCGACGAGATCGCCATCGACGCCTTGGTGAGCGGCATCCGGCGGCTCAACACCCTCCACGCCGCAGGCCGACGCGGTCCGTTTCACGTGCTCTGCCGGCCCCGGCGCTTCAATCCGTCCGAGGGCTGCGCGATGGCCTGGGAGCGGAAGCGCGGCAAGCTCGAGGAGTTCGACCGGCTCGTCACGGACGGCGTGGAGACCGGCTTCACGGTCCGCGAGGGCGACCGCGACGCGTTGCGGTCGATCCGCTTCGTCGTGACCGTCGACGCGGACACGATGCTGCCGCCGGGGTCGGTCGCACGCCTCGTCGGCACGCTCGCTCACCCGCTCAATCGTGCCGAGTTCGACGAGGCGACGGGTCGCGTGCGCTCGGGATATACGGTCGTCCAGCCGCGGATCGAGATCTCGCCCGAGAGCGGCACCCGCTCGCGCTTCGCCGAGATCTACTCCGGCGACACGACGATCGACATCTACACGCGCGCGGTGTCGGACGTGTACCAGGATCTCTTCGGCTCGGGCATCTACGTCGGCAAGGGCATCTACGACGTGCGCGCCTTCCGGCGAAGCCTCGAGGGACGGGTGCCCGAGAACGCGCTCGCAAGCCACGATCTCTTCGAGGGGATCCACGGACGCGCGGCGCTTGCGAGCGACATCGTTCTCTACGAGGTGTTCCCGGCACGCTACATCGAGTTCGCCCGCCGCTGGCACCGCTGGGTGCGCGGCGACTGGCAGCTCCTGCCATGGCTCCGGCGTCGGGTGCCCGCGCCGGGCGGGACACGCATTCCGAACCGCCTGTCGGCCCTCGACCGATGGAAGGTGCTCGACAATCTCCGGCGAAGCCTGATTCCGGCGGCCCTCGTGACGATGCTCGCGGCGGCGTGGCTCGTGCTGCCGGCTCCCGCGCTCTGGACGGTGCTCGGGCTGGCGGCCCTCGGCGGCTCTCTCGCCACCGATGTCGTCATGGGCATCACGCGCGGGCGGCGGGCACTACGCGGCACGTTGCGGGAGCTCGGCGATCCCGTCGAGCGCTGGATCCTCGAGGTCGCATTCCTCCCGCACGACGCCGTGATCGCGACCGATGCCATCCTCCGGACGCTGTGGCGCCTCGGCGTCACGCGGCGAAACCTTCTCGAGTGGACGTCCGCAGCGCACATGGCGAGCCAGCTCGCCGCCCAGGACGTGCGGGCGGCGTGGCGCGAGATGTGGGTGGCCTGGGGATTGACGCTTGCGCTCGCGCTCGCCGTGATCGCCGCGCGCCCCGCGGCGCTCGGCTGCGCGATGCCGCTGCTCTTCCTCTGGCTGGCCTCGCCCGCGATCGCCGAGCACGTGAGCCGCTCGCGCGCGCAACCACGAGAGACGCTCGCCGGCGAGGACCTGGCATTTCTGCGCGGCCTCGCGCGGCGCACTTGGCTCTACTTCGAGCGCTTCGTCGGTCCCGACGATCACTGGCTGCCACCCGACAACTTCCAGGAGGAGCCGTCCGGAGACGTCGGGCACCGAACGTCGCCGACGAACATCGGCATGACGCTCGTGTCGACCATCGCCGCGGCCGACCTCGGCTACATCGGCCTGCCGGACCTCGCGGTTCGACTTCGCAACACGCTCGTCACGCTCGGACGCCTCGAGCGCTACCGCGGCCATTTCCTCAACTGGTACGAGACGGAGTCGCTCGATCCGCTCGAACCGCGGTACGTGTCGACCGTCGACAGCGGCAACCTCGCAGCGAGCCTCCTCGCGGTGAAGGAGAGCTGCATCGAATTGGCTCGGGGCCCGGCGCTGCGCGAATCGCTGTGGCAGGGCCTCGCCGACGTTCTCACTCTGCTGCTCCACTCCCTGGAACGCCTCCGCGAAGGTGGCCGTCCGCTCCGCGAGCGGATCGCACGCCTCCTCGACGACGTTCCCGGCGCGCAGCGCGATCCTTTCGCCTGGCAGCGCACGATCGCCCGCATCTGCGACGAGGACTGTCCCGAGATCGCACGGCTGCTCACGGCGGCGATCGAGCCCGCGGGCGCGCGGGAGGAGAGCCTGCGCGACGTGCGGATCTGGCTCGAGCGGACCCATCATCACGCGCGTGCCATGCAACGCGACATCGTCACGCTGGCGCCATGGCTGGGACTCACCCAGGCGCCACCGCCCGGCTGCGAGGACGTCGCCCGGCGTCTCGCGCCCCTGCTGCCGCCGGATCTGTCCCTCGAGGACGCCCCGGATCGTTGTGCCCGGGCGCGCGCGATGCTCGACGCGACGGTCCCGCAGCGCTCGAGCGACGGCGCGGCGCACGACTGGCAGGCGGCCTTTCGGGACGCCATCGAGCACGGGTTCGCGCACGCCGAGGCGTTGCGCCGATCGCTCCTCGACGCAGCCGCCGAGACCGAGGCGCACGCGCTCGCCATGGACTTCTCGCTCCTCTTCGATCCGGAGCAGCGCCTCTTCCACATCGGCTACGCGCTGAGCGCCGATCGCCTCGATCCGAATCACTACGATCTGCTCGCGACCGAAGCCCGCATCGCGAGCCTGATCGCGATCGCAAAGGGCGACGTGCCGGTCGAGCACTGGTTCCACTTGGGCCGGCCGGTCACGGCAACGCCCGACGGCCTGGCGCTCCTCTCGTGGGGCGGCTCGATGTTCGAGTACTTGATGCCCCCGCTCCTCCTGCCGAGTGTGCCCGGCACGCTGCTCGGCGCGAGCGAGCGCGCCGCGGTGGACATGCAGCGCCGGCACGGCGAGCAGCTCGGCGTGCCCTGGGGTGTTTCGGAGTCGGGCTTCGGGTCGCTCGATCCCGAGCGACACTACCGCTACCGCGCCTTCGGGGTGCCGGGGCTCGGGCTGCGACGCGGACTCGGGCGCGACGTGGTCGTCGCGCCCTATGCCGCGGTGCTGGCGTTGGCGTTTCGTCCCCGTGCGGTCGTCGCGAACCTGCGCGTCTACGAGGGCCTCGGCCTGCTGGGACCGTATGGCTTCTACGAGGCGGCGGACTTCACGCCGGAGCGCGTGCCGAAGGGCCGGCGGTTCATCCCCGTGCGCTCGTACATGGTGCACCACCAGGGCATGATTCTCGCCGCCCTCACGAACGCGATCTGTGGCGACACGCTCGTTCGCCGGTTCGGGACGGACGCCCGCGTACGCGCCGTCACCCTGCTGCTCCACGAACGCATTCCGAAGATCCCGCCGCGGGAGATCGTTCGGATCGAGGAGCCCATGTTGCCGACACCACGCCACCCGGGCGCCGCGACGCCGCACCCGTGGGTCCCGATCACCCCCGCGCCCTTCCCGCAGGTGCACGCCCTCGGCAACGGACGACTCGCCACCTGGATCTCCGACGCCGGCGCGGGCGGCCTGCGGTGGCAGGATCACGCGCTCACGCGTTGGCTTCCGGACGCGACTTGCGACGATCACGGCCTCTGGATCTACGTGCGCGACGAGGAGAGCGGCGAGGTCTGGTCCGTCGGCCGCCAGCCGACTGGCGTCGCGGCCGACGAGGCTCGCGTCGTGTTCCATGCGCATCTCGTGGAATTCCATCGACGCGATCACGGCGTCGCGATCCGCATGGAGGTCGGCGTCGCACCCGGTGACGACCTCGAGATTCGCCGCATCACGCTCGTGAACGAGAGCGACCGTCCCCGCGCGCTCGCGATCACGAGCTACGGCGAGGTCGTGCTCGCGCCTGCGCTCGAGGACGAGCGGCATCCGGCCTTCAGCAAGCTCTTCGTGCACAGCGAGCATGTGGACGCGCTCGACGGCCTCCTCTTCGTGCGCCGCCCCCGGCATGCCGGGGAGCGGCCGCCCGTCCTGCTCCATCGCGTGCTCCTCGATGAACGCGTGCGCGGCCGCGTCGGCTTCGAATCGGATCGCCGGACGTTCCTCGGCCGTCACGGCGATCCGCGGCGCCCCCGCGGCGTCGTCGACGGTCTGGGAGACGGCGCCGGGTGGACGCTCGATCCGGTCATGGCCCTCCAGGCGCGGGTCCGTCTCGCGCCTCAGGAGCGACGGGACCTCGCATTCCTCGCGATCGCCTCGGGCTCACGCGACTCGGTATTCGAGATCGCCGAGCGTCACGCCACGCTCGCCTCCCTCGACTGGGCGCTCGGCGATGCCGCTGCGAACGCGGCACGCGAGACGCAGCGCCTCCAGCTCGAGCCCGAGGTCCTACCATCGCTCGCGCTCCTGGCGTCGCTCCTGCTGCATCCTCACGCGGCGCGTGCCGCGCCGCCCTCGCTGCGCGCGGCGAACACGCTCGGGCAGCCGCGGCTCTGGGGATTCGGGATCTCCGGCGACCTGCCGCTGCTCGTCCTCCGCGTGCGCGACCCCGACGACCGAAGCGTGCTTCGCGTGCTGGCGCACGGCCTCCAGCTCTGGCGCCGGCACGGCATCCACGTGGACCTGGTCGTGCTCCGCGTCGGCATGTCCGGCTACGTCGAGCCGTTTCGCGAAGCGCTCTACGACGTGCTCCGGGAAACGGGTGTCGAGGAGCTCCTCGGCGCCCGCGGCGGCATCCATCTGCTCTTCGGTGATCAGATCGGCGAGGAGCAGGAGCGGCTTCTCGAGGCGTCGGCGCGCGTGGTCCTCGACGATGCCGAAGGCTCGCTCGAGCGTCAGCTCGCCGACGTGACCGTCGTGCCCGCCGAGCTCCCACGATTCGATCCGGGTGGTGAGCCGAGCGGTCCGATGCCGGAGCCCGCCGCGGCCGAGCCGCTCGAGCTGGAGAATGGCTTCGGCGGCTTCACGCCGGACGGTCGCGAATACGTGATCCGCCTCGCCGCCGGCGAGCAAACGCCCGCGCCCTGGGCCAACGTGCTCGCGAACGACGACTTCGGGTGCGTCGTCACCGAGGCGGGCGGCGGCTTCACGTGGGCGGTCAACAGCGGCGAGCACCGCCTCACGCCGTGGAGCAACGATCCGCTGCTCGACGTGCCCGGTGACGTCCTCTACCTCCGCGACGAGGAGACGAGCGAGGTCTGGACGCCGACGCCGAGACCCGCCGGCGCGGACGCGCCATGCGAGGTCCGTCACGGCGCGGGTTACACCGAATGGCGACGATCGAGCTACGGGTTCGAGCAGACGCTGCGCGCGTTCGTCGCGCCCGAGGATCCCGTGAAGATCGTGCGACTGCGCCTGCGGAACCTCCGCGACCGGCCGCGCCGGGTGACCGCGACCTACTACGTCGAATGGCTCCTCGGTGCGCTTCGCAGCGTCGCGTCGTCGTTCGTGGTGTGCGAGTACGACGCGACCTCGCAGGTCGTGTTCGCCCGCAACGCCTGGAATCCCGACTTCGCGGAGCGCACCGCGTTCGTCGCCGGAAGCCTGCCGCTGCACGGCCTGACGCTCGATCGACGCGAATTTCTCGGCCGCGAGGGCGATCGGCACGCGCCGGCCGCGCTGCGACGCTGGGGCCTCAGCGGGAACACGCGGGCGAGCGCCGATCCGTGCGCGGCGCTCCAGGTCCACCTCGACGTCGGGCCGTCGGCAGCGGTCGAGGTCGCCTTCGTGCTCGGCGACGGGCGCGATCGGGAGCACGCGCAGGAGATCGCCGCGCGCTGGCGCGACCTCGGCGCGATCGATCGGGGATGGGACGACCTTCGGGCCACGTGGGATCGCCGTCTCGGCGCCGTGCAGGTCCGGACGCCCGACCGGGCCTTCGACGTGCTGATGAACCGCTGGCTCGTCTACCAGGCGCTCGCGTCCCGCATCATGGCGCGGGCGGGATTCTATCAGGCGGGAGGCGCGCTCGGTTTCCGCGACCAGCTCCAGGACGTGCTGGCGCTGCTCCACGCGGAGCCCGCGCGCACGCGCCGGCACATCCTCGCCTGCGCGGCGCACCAGTTCGAGGAAGGCGACGTGATGCACTGGTGGCATCCCCCGTCGGATCGCGGCGTGCGCACGCGCTGCGCCGATGATCTCCTGTGGCTTCCCTATGCGGTCGCCCACTACGTGGAGGCGACGGGAGACGTGTCGATCCTCGACGAGCAGGTTCCGTTCCTGCAGGCACCGCCGCTGTCCCCGAACGAGGAGGATCGCTACGCGCAGTTTCCATCGACATCGGAGCGACGGACGCTCTTCGAGCATTGCGAGCGCGCCATTGCGCGCGGCATCACTCGCGGCCCACACGGTCTGCCCTTGATCCGCTCCGGCGATTGGAACGACGGCATGAACCGCATCGGCGCGCGCGGCCGCGGCGAGAGCGTGTGGCTCGCATGGTTCGCCGTCGCGACGATCCGCGGGTTCGTCGGTCTCTGCCGGCGCCGCGGCGACGCCGATCTCGCGGACCGCTGGCAGCGGCACGCGGAGGAGCTCGCGCGCACCGTGGACCGGGTGGCCTGGGACGGCGAGTGGTACCTCCGAGCGTTCGACGACGACGGAAGGCCCTGGGGATCGGCGAGCGGCGACGAATGCCGAATCGACTCGATCGCGCAATCGTGGGCGGTTCTCGCCGGCGGCGGATCGCCCGAGCGTGCGCGCCGCGCGATCGCAGCTGCGGAGCGCGAGCTCGTCTCCGAGGATCCGGGGCTGGTGCGGCTCTTGATGCCGCCGTTCGACCGCACGCCGCGCGATCCCGGCTACATCCGGAGCTATCCCCCCGGCGTCCGCGAGAACGGCGGCCAGTACACGCATGCCGCCGTCTGGCTCGCCTTCGCGCTCGCCGAGCTGGGCGACGGCGACCGCGCGGCGCGTCTCTTCGCACTCATGAACCCGATCCGGCAGGCCGCGACGCCCATCGCGGCCGCGCGCTATCTCGTGGAGCCCTACGTGCTCGCGGCCGACGTCGCGTCGACGGCGCCACACGTCGGGCGCGGCGGCTGGACCTGGTATACCGGCTCGGCCGCGTGGGCTTGGCGGCTCGGCATCGAGGGCATCCTCGGACTGCGTCTGCGCGATGGACGGCTGGCGATCGATCCACGCATCCCGCGGGACTGGGGTGGATTCGAGGCCGAGATCGCGGGTCCGGCGGGACGCCTCGCGATCCGCGTCGAGGATCCCGACGGCGCCGGAGCCGGCGTCCTCGAGGTTCGCGTGGAGGGCGTGTCGACCGGAGGCGTCGTCGAGTTTCCGACCGACGGATCCACTCGGCACGTCACGGTGCGTCTCGGCGCGAGCGTAGGCGACGCATCGACGGGCTCCGGGTAGAACGCTTCTCCCTCGCGTGATCCGCCGACCCGATCCAATCGGGTTCATCTCGACGCGCGGCTGGTCGTCGGGATACGGACCGCGTATCGGTGCCCTGGGACGAGCTCTACTATCCGCCCGCGATGACACACCTCCCGCTACGGGTACGGCGAAAGGCCATCGAGATCGCCAACGCCCTGCTCGCGGAGGGGCATGACGAGGGCTTCGCGATCCGCGTCGCCATCGCTCGCGCGAAGGCGTGGGCGCGGCGGCGTGGAATCGATCCGGTCTGAGGCCGTCAGAGCCAGCCGCCCTGGAAGCCCGCCCGGCGCAGGCCCGCAACAACGTAGGGGCAGCGGCGCATGACCTTCCAGATCAGACCGGTGCGGTAATTTTCGATCATGAGGGCCACCGGGCCTTGATCGATGCCGAAGTGGTAGGGAGTGACCCACCAGCCCGTCGGGCTGTCTGCGATCAGGTACGTCTCGTTGAACGACGCCTTGAAGCCGTAGCGATCTGCCGCGCCGAGATCGAGTCGAGCCATCGCCCCGACGGTCGGGATCACGATCTCGGGAGCGAATGGGAGCGAACCAACGACCACCCACGGCGACAGCGTCCCGTCGTCGGGGCCGTAGGGCGCTCCGCGGACATGATAGCCGTAGAACTCCCGCTCGACGCCGTTCACGCAGCGCTGCTCGGATCCCGGGCCGTCGCTCGCGGTAATGCCCCAGCAGTGCTCGCCGTAGCCGGCAAACTCGAGCGGGTTACGCCGTGCGTACTCCTGGTGGATGTACGTCGCACGGCGACTGTTCTCGAAGTAGTCGCTTCCGTGGGCGCGCATGAATGCATCCCGGATGCCGCGGAAATCGATCCAGAGCTGGGAGAGCTGGTGCGTGAAGAGCGGCCCCGAGTAGAGCACGTCGTGGCCGTAGATCTGCCTCCACTGGTAGGTCGAGGAATACGCGGCGTAGCTCTCGGGCGGCAGCGGGAACGTCGGCGAGCCGAGTCCGAGCAGATAGAGCAGCAGGGCCTCGTCGTACCCCGTATAGGTGTGCGGGATGAACCCGGTCTCGGGCCGCCAGCCGTGCGAGATCGCCGAGCCGCCGGCGAGCATCCACCGCCAGTCCGCCCGGCGATAGAGCTCGTCCGCCAACCGGCGGACCTCGGCCTCCTCCTGGGTCTCGGCGTCGAAGTAGGCGGCGCAGGTGAGCATCCCGGCGAACAGGAAGGCCGAGTCGATCGCGGACAGCTCGCATTCCCAGACCCGGCGACCGGTCTTCATGTGGAGGAAGTGGTAGTAGAACCCACGGTAGCCGGTCGCGTCCGGCTCCGGTCCCTGCGGGCTGTCGCGGAAGAAACGCAGCGTCCACAGCGCGATCTCGGGCGCAAACTCGCGGGAGATCACGCCGCGTTCCACGAGGACCGGGATGCTCGCCAGGGCGAGCCCCACGGCCGCGATGCTGGCGGGGGCCGCAGGATCCGTCTTGTCGCGGATGAGGCCCGTCGTCGGATTGGCCTCGTGCATGTAGTACTGCAGCGTCGTGACCTGGAGCCGGTTCAGCTCGTCCTCCGTCGGAAGGCGGCTCGGGTCTCGATCGGTCGGTGGCTGGTCGCTCATGGATTCTCGGGCGGTGCCCCGTGCCTCATCCTCGAGCACGCGCCCTGCGCGTCGACGGCGCCGGCGTACCGATCCCGTCGCGGGCCGCCGTCATGATGCGGCGCGGGCCGGGGCGTGTCGCGCGCGCATGTCGGCAAGCTCGGCACCGGTGATGACTTCCTTCTGCTGCAGCACGGTGGCTGCTTCGCGGAGCACGTCCTTCTGGCCCGCGAGGAGCTCGTGCGCCCGGGCATGCTGCTCGTCGATGATCCGCCGTACCTCGCAGTCGATTTCCCGCGCCGTCTCCTCGCTGTAGTCGCCACGCGACGACATCGGCTCGACCGGCAACTGGAGGGCGGGCCGCTCGCGCTCGAGGCTCACCTCGCCCAATCGCTCGCTCATGCCGTAGGCCTTCACCATGCTCTTCGCGACGGCGGTCGCCTTCTGGAGGTCGTCCTGTGCGCCGGTCGACACCTCGCCGTAGACGATCTCCTCCGCCGCGCGTCCGCCGAGCAGCACCGCAATCTTGTTCTCGAGCTCCGAGCGCGCCATGAGGAAGCGATCTTCGGTCGGGAGCTGGATCGTGTAGCCGAGCGCCGCCACGCCGCGCGGGATGATGGAGATCTTCTGGATCGGATCCGTCCCGGGCAATGACATGGCGACGAGCGCATGGCCCACCTCGTGGTGCGCGACGCGGTCCTTCTCCATGGCGTTGAGCACGCGATTCTTCTTCTCGAGGCCGGCGATCACGCGCTCGACGGCTTCCTGCAGATCCGCCAGCTCGACCGCCTCCTTGTCCCGGCGCACGGCGAGCAAGGCCGCCTCGTTCACGACGTTCGCGAGGTCCGCACCCGCGAAGCCCGGCGTCATGCCGGCAATGACGTCGAGGTCCTCATCGGCGTTCCGCATGACGACGCCGCGGGCGTGGAGCTTCAGGATCGCGAGCCGCCCAGGCCGGTCGGGACGATCGACCAGCACGTGCCGATCGAATCGCCCGGCGCGCAGGAGCGCCGGGTCGAGGATCTCGGGCCGGTTCGTCGCGGCCATCAGGATCACGCCCGCGCGCGGATCGAAGCCGTCCATTTCCACGAGGAGCTGGTTGAGGGTCTGCTCGCGCTCCTCGTGCGCGAGCGCGCCCGCGCCACGCACCTTGCCGAGCGCGTCGAGCTCGTCGATGAAGATGATGCAGGGCGCCTTCTCCTTCGCCTGCACGAAGAGATCCCGTACCCGAGCGGCACCGACGCCGACGAACATCTCGACGAACTCCGAGCCGCTGATCGAGAAGAACGGGACGCCGGCCTCGCCGGCCACCGCCTTCGCGAGCAGCGTCTTCCCCGTGCCCGGTGGTCCGAGTAGCAGGATGCCCTTCGGAATCTTGCCGCCGAGGCGGCGGAAACGCTCGGGTTTCTTCAGGAACTCGATGACCTCACGGAGCTCCTCCTTCGCCTCGTCGACCCCCGCGACGTCCGCGAAGGTGACCTTCACCTCCTGCTCGACGTAGAGCTTCGCGCGGCTTCGCCCGACGGTGAGGAATCCGGCGCCGGGCCCGCCGGCGCCCGCGCGCCGCATGATGAAGAGCCAGACCGCCAGGAAGAGCGCCGCCGGGACCACCCAGGACAGGAGGTCGCGCAGGAACGTGCTCTCGATCGTCCCGGACACCTTGACGCCGTGCGCCTGGAGGTCGCGGAGCAGATCGGGGTCTTCGACGCGCACGGTTCGGAACGATCCCGTACGCTCGTCATCGCCGGCGAACGACCCCCGGATGAGCGACGGCGACAAGACGACTTCCCCGACGCGGCCCTCGGCGACGGCCGTCTTGAACTCGCTGTAGGAGATCTCGGTCGACCCGAGCCCCTGGAAGCGCTCGGACAGCATGAAGACCCACACGGCGATCAGGAGAAGCCAGGCGAGCACACGGACGAAGCTCGAGGACATGCAGTGTCTCGCTGGTGCAACGGGAATGCCGAACGACGAGCGTGTCCAGAGCCCGCCGGTGGGGCCATCGCGTGGGCGTGCGGCATGCGCTGCATCCGAGTCCGATTCTCGATCCCGAAACGCGCCCCGCGCGATCCGTCTCGTTCCTGGCAAAGGAGCGGCCGAGGCGCACGGTATCGGGGTGGGTTCGCCAGTGGGAGGCAATGATGGACACGCTCACGGAGCACACTGTCGACGAGATCCGCCGCCGGCTTCGATCGTGCTGTCGGCTCGTTTCCCTCGCGTGCCCAGAACCCGCGCCTCGCAGCGCGCGCGCCGGCGTCGCCTTCGGCCGATTGCCCTTTCGGTCATGAGGCTGCTGAGCGTTCATCTGGGTCTCCGATGATCGACGATGCGAGCGGCGAGGTGGCTGCGCGCCAGCTGCCGTCAGCGCTCGGGGGATGGGAGCAGGAGGGGCGCCTTCTTCTTGGGTGGTGGGTCCCCGGAAGCCGCGACGTGGTGAACGATCTCGAGGTCGTTCCGTTCCAGGCCGATTCCGATGACGAGATCACCGATGCAGTGCGTAGCGCGCTCGACTGCCGCTTTCCTCGCAACCCGCCGCGCCACGTCCGCGCTGCCCCCAGGCACCAATTGGTCTTCATCTCCGCAGCGCCCGGCGGACGGGGGCCCGAGATCGGATAGACACCCGAGCGCCCGACCTTGTCCTTTCGCCCGGCGCCACCACCGGGCCGGCCGCTCTCGCGTTGCCGCCTCGCTCGCGTCTTCGAGCGGCTCGACGACTTCGCGCCCTTCGTCTGGCTTGGTTTCGCCATGCTCGAGTCTCCTCTACTCAGCGCTCACCCGAGGTGGCAGGACCGATGGTCACCGGATCGTCCGACGCGACGTCGGCTCCAATGCTCGACGCTCTGTCGTCCTTCGGTGTCGCACAGTCGGGGTACATCGGCCCCGCCCTGCTGTCGTGCTCGATGTGCTTGGATCGAGCTCGACGTACATTTGTGGTGCAAGTCGCTTGCCAGATCGCGAGGCAGGCAATGCGCGCCGCCATCAGCAGAAATGAAAAGCGCTCCACGCGCCGTGGCCGCGCCGGATCGCCGCTTGAACGCGCAGCCGCTCGCCGTCACCGGGCTGGATCTCGTCGCTATCGGCCGCGGAAGAGGCGTCGTGAGGAACGTCCGTTGCACCTTCCTGTGCGAGGGAGCGATCATCGATGACGCGTACGGGACGCGTGGTGGCGTTCATTGCGGGCCTGGGTTTCGTGATGCACGCTGCCGCCGATCGCGCGGCGGCTCCCAAGCCGAGCGACGAAGTCGCGCTGCGGGTCCTGGTCACCGAGGCGCCTGGGATCGTCCGCCTCCGCATCATGTTGCCCGAAGACGTCCCACCGGGCTCGGTCGAGGTAGAGATCGAGGGACGGAGCGTCGTCGTTCTCGCACGACGTCTCGACGGCAGGAGGCTCTGCTCGCGGAGGCTACGGCTGTCCCATGCAGCGGTCGAAGCCGGCGCGCAGGCGGACTACGAGCCGGACGGCTCACTCACCATCACCTTTCGGACCGCACGGCCTGGCGGCTTGTAAGCGGAGCACCTCTCGATCGCCTGCTCGATCCGGTCCAGGAGCTGAGCCGCCCGGCGAACACGCTGCAGGAGCTCCGTCGCGCGGACGGCTGGTTCGCGCGCTTCGCGCGCAGCGCCGCGGCGACGGGCGAAGCGTAGCCGACGGGTCTCGGGCATCGGCGAGCCCCTCGAGTCGCACGGCATGCGATTCCGTTCTACAAGAAGGGGTGCCCACGATCTTGACGCATGCGTTGTCCGGAGCAGCGGTCGGAGCCGGGTTTCGCCGCCCGCTCGGTCTCGCGCGGATCTGGTTCGCAGGTGCCGTCTGCGCCGCACTCCCCGACCTCGACGTCCTGGGTTTCCGGCTCGGCATCCACTACGGCGACGTGCTCGGTCACCGGGGCTTCACTCATTCGCTCGCGTTCGCCGCCCTCCTGGCGGCGCTGGCAGTGTCGGCCGTCTTCCCGCGAGGCGCTCCGGGCTGGAGCCGTGGCGCATTGTGGCTCTACCTCTTCGTCGCCACGGCCTCCCACGGCGTCCTCGACGCGCTGACCGACGGCGGTCGCGGCGTGGCCTTCTTCTCGCCGTTCAGCAACGTTCGCTACTTCTTCCCCGTCCAACCGGTCCAGGTGTCTCCCATTGGGGTCCGATCGTTCATGTCCTCCGAGGGCCTGACCGTCCTGTCGAGCGAGGTGCGCTGGATCTGGCTGCCGTCCGTGCTGCTCCTCGGAGGCGCATTCGTGGCGCGGGCCGCAGCGAGCGTCCTGGCTCGGCGGGAATGAGGGGGGACGGCGGCGCCGAGCGAGCGCGCGCCGAAAGTCGGCGGGCGAGGCGACCGGCCGGCAATTCACCTCGACGATCGCGTCGCCCGGCTCGACGCCGGCGTCGTTGTCCGGCCTGTCCTCGGCGACGTCCACGACGAGCACTTCGATGCCGCGCTTGAGGCCGAGGCGGCGGGCCTCCGCCGACGGCAGTGGGTAAGGGCGGTCAACCTGAGGCATACGAGGAGAATTGCGACTTCGAACCAGCAACGGATTCCACTGGGCTGGCCCAGGACGATTGCCGTCATCTTCGCCACGTCGGCGCCGTCGCCTGCGACCATGACGGGAACTCGGCGCCAGACGGCCACGGCACACGCCGCAGCACGAGACTCGCGAAGAACCGGCGACCGATGTCGGGTGACACGAGCGCGATCAGGAGGCGGTCCCATGCCGCGATCCGTACAAGGCGCTCGATTTCGGAAGTGATCCGGCTGCGCGGAACCTCCGTCTGCAGCACCTACCGCCCGCCTGGGATGAGCCCCTCGAAATGCTCCCACGGCACGGCGGTCCAGGTCTCGGTGGACGCGTGCCCGAACGAGCGCACGATCATCACCACCTTGGCCGCACTGTCCTCGTTCGGCGCCTCGAAGAGATCCAGGTAGTCGCAGGGCCCGAGGATCGCGTAGCTGCCGCGCCACGTGACCTCGGGACATTCCTTCCGAACGCGCTCGGCGACCGTCTTTTCGAGGCGCTTCAGGTCCGCAGGCGTCTTCACGACCTCCGGGGTGAGGCGGGTGAGCATGATGAACGTCGGCATAGCCGTCCTCCCGTGACCTAGACCGCTCGATGCGGCGATTCCCGCTCGAGCAGTGTTTCCACCATCGAGAACTCTTCTGCAAGAAGCGTCAAGACATCGTCCATCGTGACGACCCCGCGGGCTCCCCCGCCCCGCTCACGACCGCGATGCGGCGGAACCGGTTCCCGTGCGCATGTGACCCAACGCCGATTCGGCGGCAGCGGCATCGGTTCGTCCGGATCGATTGACGGACGATGTGCGTCCGGCGCTCAGCGGATGGCGATGTCGTCTTCGTTCGGGTGCGAACTCTTCGGCATCCACACGCTGAGTATGCCGCTCTCGAGGGTCGCGCTGGCCCTCGAAGCGTCGACCTCCGCTGGGAGCGGTATCGTTCGCTGGAAGTCGCCGTAGCCGAGCTCGTCGCCGTGGTACGCGAGGCTCGTGTCTGCGCCGTCCTTGCGGGCCTCGGCACGAACGTTCAACCGTCCGTCGGCCACGCTCACGTGAATGTCGTCCTTGTCGATTTCTGGAACCTCGATGACGACGGTCACCTCGCTGTCGGTCTCGCTGACGTCGGCCGCCGGCTCGAGGATCTCCCCGTCCTCGTGAAGGACCACACCATCTCGAAGATCCTGGCGTCGACGCGGTTCGCGTATGAATGGCATCGTCCCTCCTCGGGATTCTGCAGCAACGGCCGTGCCGATGGCAGCGACTACCTGCAATCTCGGGGACCCGACGTTACAAGGAGCCAAACCCCATGCCGGCGTCGCATGATTCGTGCATCTTCTCCCAGCCGTCGGATGGCCATTGGGGAGCGTAGTGGCAGACTTGAGAATCGATTGCAGCCGGGGCGAAGGGGGCGGCCAGATCGTGCGAACCGCTCTCGCACTGGCAGTGACACTCGGGCACCCGCTCGTGCTCACCAACATCCGCGCGAATCGCCGCCGACCCGGCTTGCAGCCCCAGCACCTGGCGGCCGTGCGCGCGCTCGCCGCGATCAGCCGGGCCGACGTTCGTGGCGCCGAGCTCGATTCGTGCGAGCTCGAGTTCCGACCCCGGGACCTTCGGGGCGGCGACTATCGCATCGACGTGGCCGAGCTTCGCGGCAGCGCCGGCTCGACCACGCTGATCTTCCAGGCGCTCCTCCTGCCGCTCGTGCATGCGGCCGAACCGAGCCATCTCACGTTGCTCGGCGGCACGCACGTGCCATGGAGCCCTCCGCTGCACTACGTGCGCGACGTCTTCCTGCCGGCCGTACGAGGCCTCGGCGTGGATTCGCGCGTGTCGCTCGTGCGCTGGGGCTGGTACCCCGCCGGTGGTGGTATGATCGAAGCCGACGTCTCGCCGGCGTCGATGCTTCGGGGTCTCCGCGCCGACGAGCCACCGCCGCTCGCGCACGTCGTCGGCATGTCGGCGGTGTCGAGCCTTCCGCGCGCGATCGCCGATCGACAGGCCCATCAAGCCCGGGACCGGCTCTCGCGCGAAGGCGTCACGGCGACGATCGAAACGGTCGAGGATGTGACGGCGCGCGGCCCGGGCACCTTCGTCGGTCTGGTCGTGCCCGGTCGGGCGGGCTTCTCCGCGCTCGGTCGTCGCGGTGTTCCGGCCGAGCGCATCGCGGACGAGGCCGTCGACGCGTTGCTCGCCTATCGAGCGAGCCGCGGCGCGCTCGATGCGCATCTCGCCGATCAACTGCTGCCGTTTCTGGTGCTGGCTCGCGAGCCGTCGAGCTTCACGTGCGAGGCGATCTCGCCCCACCTTCGCACGCTGGCATGGGTCCTCGGCGAGCTCGTGCCGGTCTCCATCGAGCTCGACGAGGGTCCGCCGGCACGGGTCCGGACCCTTCCGCACGGCGGAACGCACCCCTGAACGTTCGCGATCGCGGGCTTATACGGAGGAGGAGCTCTCGCCCGCCGACAGGCCTTCGAGCGCCGCGACGCGCCCTTCGTCACTTCGGGCGGGCGGCGGAGGTCGGTGCATTTCACAAGCCGAAATCACGCGAGCCCTGATGTGAATGCTCGCACATTTGAGAATAATCATTTGCTCGTCCGGGCCGCTGAATCCGGCATGCGTGTTGCTCGCAGGGCGCGCCGCATGGTTGGCGCTCGTCCTCGGCCTCTCGCCGTACGCCTTCGCAAGCGATCTCCACGTGCCTCGTCTACCACCGGTTCGGTCTAGCCGCCGACCGCATGACGGTGACGACGCCCGTCTTCGAGTCGCATCTGCGCGAGCTGCGCGACGGCGGGTACACGGTCATCCCGCTTCGGCGCCTCGTGGATCACCTCTTTGGGCGCGGCGCCCGCCCCGCCGGAGCGCTCGGTCGTCCTCACCGCAGATGGCATCCGAATCGTCTTGACGGATCGGGCGGCACTGGACACGCCGAGGCTCGGCGTCGAGCTGACGAGCGCGCTCTACTGGTTGCACCCGCGGCAATTCGAGCTCGAGAGGACGCTCGATCTGATCGGCACGCGGCGGGTGCTCGACGCAATCGCGGGGCGAGGACCCGCGAGAGATCGCTCGCGGCTGGGAGCCGCCGCTCGACGAGTTTCGCGTCCTCCGCGCGCACTACTTGCGGCACTAGCGCTCTGTTCCTTCGGCGAGATGCTCGTCGGTCGACGGTGCTGATGTCGTAGGCGCCGCCCGGTCCCTCCGTCGACTGCGTGACGAACTGCCTCGGGCGGTGATTCCAGGCCTCACATTTTGCCGTCGCTGACATGCCCTGATGTCGGCATGCCCTGAGGCGGAAAGCGCTGCGATCATCTCGAGCGCCGCATGGCGTTCCGGCCGGGGCACGGCCATTGCTTCCGAGAACACACACGCCGCCGAGGAAGGCGGAGGGCAAAGCGGATGTACCTCGACCTGAACCTCGAGCCGACCGAAGAACAGGCTGCGTTCAGGGGAAGTGCCCCTCGCTTTGCTCTCGAGCTGCTTCGCCCGCGCACCGCGGAGCTCAACCGGCGGCCCGATGCACCGAGCATCCCATCACCAGCGACTCGCCGCTCTGGGACACGCGTGGCATCCATGACGTCGCGTCCATGACGTGCCGCCTTGCCGCGGCTCGGGCGAGGAGCCCTCCGGAGGCGCTAGGCGTGCTGGCAGTCACCGCGCTGCAACGAATCAATCCCAACAGAGGAGAAAGCCCGATGGCACTCGTTCCCTGGGAGCCGTTCCGCGCTCTGCGTCGCAGGGACGACGTGTTCGATCAATTGTTCCGAGAGTTCCTTCGTCGGCCGATGTTTGACCAAGAGGAAGATGGGCTCGCCCCACCGGTCGAGGTGGCGGAGTCGGACGGCGAGGTGATCGTCAAGATGGAGGTCCCAGGAGTCGAAAAGGACCAACTCCAACTCACCGTAGCCGACGACCGCATTACCGTCCGGGGTGAGGTGCGAAAGGAGAGCGAGGAGAAGCGGAAGAACTACTTCCGGCAAGAGATTCGGTACGGCGCCTTCCAGCGGTCCGTCCCGCTGCCGGTCGAGGTCGATGCGACCAATGCGAGCGCGGAGTTGAAGCACGGCATGCTCAAGGTGACGCTGCCGAAGAGCAAGCAGCCGAAGGCGCACGAGATCAAGGTCGCGGTGGCCTGAACGCCCCGCAGTCAGGAGCATTCGATCATGAACGTCGAAGAGCTGATGACGAGAAATGTGCGGACTTGTGGACCCGAAGATCGCCTCAGTGTCGCTGCGCAGATCATGTGGGAGCGGGATTGCAGGTGTGTGCCGGTCATCGAGTCGGCGAACGGCGCTGCGCGCGTCGTCGGCATGCTCACCGATCGGGACGTGTGCATGGCCGCGTACACGCAGGGGCGCCAGCTGGCAGACATCACGGTGCGGAGCGTGATGGCGAAGGAGGTGCGCGCGTGCCGCTGTACGGACTCCATCGACACGGCCGTGAGGATGCTCGAGGAGAACCAGGTTCACCGGCTCCCCGTTCTCGACCAGGCCGACCATCTGATCGGGCTGTTGTCATTGGCCGACATCGCGGGCGAGGCGGCGCGCGAGCATGCACAGGGCCGGAAGGACGTGACGGACGCGCAAATCGCTGAGGCGCTCGAAGCCATCACGCAGCCCCGACAGCCGGGTGCGCTCGCTACGACGGCGGCGTGACCGGTTCGATCCCGCGCGACGTGGAGGACGGGGTGCTACGCACGCCGGTGCCCCGTCATCCGCGCCGCTCGGGCGTCGGCGCGGCGCCGATCTCGACTCGCCTGCCGACATCCGGCGCGCGCTCGCCCGGGGCGGCCTTTTCACTTGAGGACGATCCCGAAGAGGCCGCCCGCCATCAGCGCGGCCACGTCGACGAGGATCGCGGGTAGGGCGAGGCCGCCCGGCGACGCGAGATAGCGCGGCGTCCAGACCGGATCGAACTTCTCCTTGTACTGGCGCAGCCCCTGGAAATTGTAGAAGTGCTCACCGTGTCGGTAGACGAACGTCCCGACCCGGTGCCAGAGCGGCGCGCCGGGACGCCGCTCCAGCCCGGAGAGCGGGGCCACGCCGAAGTTGAACCAACGGTAGCCTTGCTGCCGCCCCCAGATCAGCAGCGCCGCAAAGAGGAAGTCCATGCTCCCGTTCGGCGCGTCCGGGCGATGACGCATGAGATCGATCGACAGCTCCTCCTTCTCCGCACCGAGCCACAGGTTGGCGAAGGCGACGATGTCGTCGCCGCTCCGAACCACGGCGACGGGAAAGTGCGTCAGGTACGACACGTCGAAGCTCGCGTTCGAGAACCCCTTCTCGCGGGTCGCCTTGTCCGCCAGCCAGGCGTCCGAGACGCGCGCGAGCGCGGGCAACGCAGACGGCACCGTCTCCCGCAGCAGGATCTCGAAGTGGTAGCCGCTCCGAACCAGCTTGAATGCCGCGTGTCTCAGGTCCCTATGGCGAGGGGCCTCGAGCGCGAAGCGAGTGAGGTCGACGCGAGCTTCCTCGCCCAGCTTCGTGAGCGTGAGGCCGAGATCGAGGTACGTGTCCAGGCGCTCCGGCCGCACCTCGAAGAAGACGGGCCATCCACCGAAGCGCTCACAGAGCCCGTGGAACTGCCACACGAGCTCGCGCGCCGACTCCTCGGGGCCGATCGGGTCGCCCACCGCGATCCAGCTCCGGCCCTGGCGACCGTACATCATGAAGGCGTCTCCAGCTTCGCTGAAGAGGATCGCCTTGTCCCCGCGGAAGACCAGGTTCGCATGGGTCCACACCGACCGCTCGACGATCGGCCGCGCCCGCTCGATGTCCGCGGCGTTCGGCGGCGCCAGGCGCGGGCGGGCGGGTCGGAACAGTCGCATCCCGGCGAACAGGACGGCAAGGCCGATCGCGCCGACGGTCGCCCGCAGCGAGCGCGGCGCCTCGGCATGGAGCGCGACCCGCCACCACAGCTCGCTCGAATACTCCACGCGCTCGTGGACGAAGATGCCGAGCCAGGCCGATCCGGCGAGCACGACGACGATGGCTGCGATCCAACCCCCCGTGAACGGCTCGCCGAGCAGGGATGCCTTCCGATAGAAGTACCTGCGGCACGGGAGGAGCGCGGCGAACGTCGCTGCCAGGACCATCGCCTCCTCGTAGTCGAGACCCTTGACGAGCGAGAGGGCGCAGCCCGCGGCGAGCAAGGCGAGCGCGAGCACGTACGCCGCATCGAGCCGGCGTTGGATTCCCCGCGCGAGGATCAAGAGCGCCGCGCCCACGAGGCTCGCGAGGAAGTGCGACATCTCGATGACCGGCAGCGGTGCGAACCGGTGAAGCCACCTGAGCCGTCCGGTTGCGCTCGGTACGGCGCCGGAGAAGAGCAGCATCGCTCCCGTGACGAACATCGCCGCCGCGAGGATCTGCGGCACCATCGCGGCGATCCAGTGGCCGAAGCGATCGAAGAGACGACGGACCCTGGGGACCCGCTCCCAGCCTTCACGAACGCCGATCGTCATCGCGGCGACGAACAAGGGAAGGATGAAGTACGTCGCACGAAAGGCGAGAAGCGCGGCGACGAGATCGGGCGGCGCAACCCGCGGCGAGAGCAGGAGCAGTATGACGGTTTCGAAGATCCCGAGACCCCCCGGCACCTGACTCGCGGCGCCGCTCACGAGCGCGACGAGGAACGTCGCCAAGAATCTCGGATAGGAGAGGTCTGGCGCCGGAGGCAGCAACACCCAGAGTGCCGTGCCCATCGTCGTGAGATCGAGCGTGGCGACAAACAGCTGCCCCACCGTCAGTGCGGGGGACGGCAGCGGAAAGCGCCACGTGCCGATGCGCAGCGGCCTCTGGCGCGCCATCACGATCGCGGCGTAAGCGACGAGCAGCACCAGGAATGCGATGCCCAGGGGGCGCGTCGTCCCCCCGGGGAGGTGGAGGGCCGGCGGAAGCAGGATGGGGTCGCCGATGAACAGCAGCGCGCCGAGGCAGAGGAAGCCCAGCCAGAACCCGAGGCTGCAGAAGAGGACCACCTGTGTGAGCTCGACTGCCGACAGCCCGAGAGAACCGTAGAGCCAGTATCGCACGGCGGCGCCGGTGACGAGGATGTTCCCGAGGTTGTTGCCGAGCGCGCAGGAGACGAACGAGCCGAGCACGACCCGAGGGAACGGAACGCGATGGTGAACGAACCGGAACGCCAGCAGATCGTAGCCGACGAGGATGGCGTAGCCGCACGCTGCGAGGGCGAGCGCGAGGGCGACCCGTGACGACGGCACGCCTCGAAGCGCCGCAGCGATATCGCGGTAGTGGTAATCGCGCAGCGACTCGCGAAGCGCCCAGAGCGCGAGCGCGAAGCACACGAGCGCCACGACCTGCCCTGCGAGCCGACGCGCGCCGCTCGTCGGCGCATGCTCGATGGCCGCGTAACGCGCCGTTCGCGCGGGCATGGCAGACGGACTACGGGGCCGCCCCGCGAGTCGTGCGTCGTTCGTTCTCGACACGATGGCTATTGCATTTCGGGCGCCAAAATGGGGGAACGGCGTCGGTTCCTGGAAGGCCGATCATCCGGCGCCCAAGCATTCCCGAAGCTGCGAGGGAACCCGAGCGGTCGTCCCGGGGCTGCGAACCCCACCGCGCATACCGGGCGGCCGGAAGCGCGCGGTTCCGTGGCATCCCCCTTGCTCCTCGAGGGCTTGATGGCCCTCACGGCGCGAGCGCGGCGCCCCTCCGAGCAGGCGGACGTTCAGGGTGCCGTGGCCACGGAACCCGTCGGGCATCGCGTGACGTTCAGACGCCTCCTGCCCTTCATCGGTCTGGGCGTACTCGCGGCGATCCTCTCGTGGCTGTGGCTCGGGTCGAGACCCGTCGCTTCCGCAGCGTTTCGCACGGTACCCGTGGTGCGGGGCGACCTGCAGGTGACGGTGAGCGCGACCGGCACGATCGAGCCGGAAGAGGTGGTCGACGTCGGCGCCCAGGTGGTCGGGATGATCCGCGAGTTCGGCCGTGATCCCGACCATCCCGAGAGGCCCGTCGACTACGGCTCCCGCGTCGACGTGGGAACCGTGCTCGCGCAGATCGACGACACCCTCTATCGCGCGCAACTCGATCAGGCACGCGCCAACGCCGAGCGCGCTCGTGCGGATCTGCTCGAGCTCGACGCGAAGCTCCGGAAGGCCGACCGCGCGTGGGTTCGCGCGCAGGACCTCCGAAGCAAGGGCGTGATCTCCGATGCCGACTACGACATCGCGCTCGCCGACTACGACACCGCTCGATCGGAGCTCGGGGTGGGCAAGGCGAGCATCGTCCAGGCCGATGCGACTCTTCACCAGGCGGAGATCAACCTCGGATACACGACGATCCGATCACCGGTGAAGGGCGTCGTCGTCGATCGCCGGGTGAACATCGGCCAGACGGTCGTGTCGAGCCTCAATGCGCCGAGCCTCTTCCTCCTCGCGAAGGACCTGACGCGCGTGCAGATCTGGGCGTCGGTGAACGAGGCCGACATCGGACGGATCGAGCCCGGACAGGCGGTTCGATTCACCGTGGACGCGTTCCCGCGCGAGACCTTCGTCGGCGAAGTGGCCCAGGTACGCCTGAACGCCACGATGACGCAGAACGTGGTCACCTATACGGTGGTGGTCACCGTCGACAACCCCGACGCCCGCCTGCTTCCGTACCTGACCACGAGCCTCAAGTTCGACGTCGACCGGCGGGCCGGTGTGATGCTCGTGCCGAACGCGGCGCTGCGCTGGCAGCCGGATCCCGAGCAGGTCGCTCCGGACGCGCGTGGGACGCTCGTGCCGGGTGGCTCCGAGCCGTCGCCCCGGGGATCGGTGTGGGTCACCGAGGGGCGCTTCGTGAGACCCGTCGCCGTGCAGGTGGGCCCGAGCGACGGCGTCACGACCGAGATCGCGAGCACGGACGTGCATGAAGGAGAGCCGGTCGTGGTGGGCGAGATTGCGGCCGCGGAGGGCGAAGGCGAGGTGAGCCCGTTCGCGCCCCGGCTCTTCGGCGGCGGTCGCCGGTGAAGCCGCTGCGCGAGCCGACCCTGCCGGCGCGGGACGGTGCGCGCGCACGCACGATCGTCCGGCTCGAGGACGTCTACAAGACGTACCGCCCGGGCGAGGTCGACGTCCCGGTGCTCCGCGGCGTGTCGCTCGCAATCGACCGCGGCGAGCTCGTCGCGCTCATGGGTGCTTCGGGCTCCGGCAAGACCACGTTGATGAACGTCCTCGGCTGCCTCGACCGGCCGACGTCCGGTCGCTACTGGTTCGACGGCCAGGAGGTCTCGGCACTGTCGGCGACGGAGCTCGCGCGCTTGCGCAGCCGGAAGATCGGCTTCGTCTTCCAGAGCTTCAACCTGCTCGCCCGCACGAGCGCTCTCGACAACGTGCTGTTGCCGCTCGACTGCGGTGAGGAGCGGATCGACGATGCAGCAGCGATCGACCGCGGGCGAGCGCTCCTCCAGCGGGTCGGCCTCGGCGACCGGCTCGACCACGAGCCCTCGCAGATGTCGGGCGGCGAGCAACAGCGGGTGGCGATCGCGCGCGCGCTCGTCAATCGGCCCGCATTGTTGCTCGCCGACGAGCCCACCGGGAACCTCGATTCGAAGACCAGCGCCGAGATCCTGGCGCTCATCGCCGAGCTTCACGCTCAAGGGGAGACGGTCGTTCTCGTCACGCACGATCCCGAAGTCGCTCGCCATGCCGAACGGGTCGTCCGCCTGCACGATGGGCGGATCGTGGAGGACGAGGCGACACGACGTCGGACGTCGATGCCTCCTCGGCCGAAGCCGGCGGCATCGCTCGTCCTGTCCCGTCCCGGCCCCGCGCGAACGGCGCTCGGCGGAACGATTCGCCGGACACTCCGGCGGCCGCTGGTGAGCCTCCGGCGCAACATCATGCGCTCCACACTCACCGCGCTCGGCATCATCATCGGCATCGGCGCCGTGATCGCCATGATGGAAGTCGGCGAGGGCTCCCGGAAGGCCGTCGAGCAGAGCATCGCGAGCATCGGCGCCAACACGATGCTCGTGCTGCCCGGCGCGGCCTCGAGTGGCGGCGTGACGTTCGGCGCCGGCAGCGTGCAGACGCTCACGCCGGAAGACGGCCGGGAGATCGCCCGTCAGATCGAGGGCGCGAGCGCGGTCGCACCGGTGGTCCGGGCCCGGACCCAGGTGATCTACGGCAACCGCAACTGGGTCCCGATCTACATCTACGGCACGACCCCCGACTTCCTGCGGGCCCGCGACTGGGAGCCGGTCGCGGAGGGCGTTCCGTTCACGGATGGCGACGTCCGCAACGGCAGCGCCGTGTGTCTCATCGGACTGACGATCGTGCGGGAGCTCTTCCAGGGGCGGTCGCCACTCGGAGAGGAGCTGCGCATCCAGAACGTCGCCTTCAAGGTGGTCGGCGTCCTTCGCCGCAAGGGCGCGAACATGATGGGCCTCGATCAGGACGACATCGTCGTGGCGCCGTGGTCGACGATCAAGTATCGAATCAGCGGCACGACGCTCGCGACCGCGCCGCAGGCGACTGGTGGCGCGACTGCCGGCGAGTCCGTCCGGACGTTGAGCGAGCGATACCCGGGCTCACCCGCGCTGTATCCGGTCCCGTCGGCCCTCCAGGCCGCCGACACGCCGCAGCCGGTGCGCTTCACCACCGTCGATCAGATCCTCATCAAGGTACGCGCGGCGGACGAGATCCCCGCGACCCTCGATCGAGTGCAGGCGCTGCTTCGCCAACGCCATCGCATCCGGCCGGGCGAGGATGACGACTTCAGCGTCCGCGACATGACCGAGATGATGCGGGCGATGTCGGCGAGCTCGCGGCTCATCGAAACCTTGCTGCTGGTCGTCGCGCTCATCGCGCTCGTGGTCGGGGGGGTGGGCATCATGAACATCATGCTGGTGTCGGTGACCGAGCGGACGCGCGAGGTCGGGCTCCGGATGGCGGTCGGCGCGCAGCCGGCGATGATCCTGCGGCAGTTCCTCGCGGAGGCGGTGATCCTCTGCATGTTCGGCGCGGCGGGCGGCGTCGCCCTCGGGCGCGCGAGCTCCATCCTGGTCCGCGCGATGCTCCATTGGCCGACGCAGGTTTCGCTCGCCGCGATCGGTGCGGCCGTGACGGTCGCGGTGACCGTCGGCCTCGTCTTCGGCTACTACCCCGCATGGAAGGCATCGCGCCTCGATCCGATCGAGGCGCTGCGTTACGAGTAGCCCCGAGCGGCCTGGTGATGGCACCCGTCCGGAACGACGTCGATGAAGACGGTCACCAGACTGCTGATCTTCGCCAACTTTGCGGGGTTCGCTCTCGAGGCCGCCGTAGGAGACCCGCTCTTGGCGGCGTTCGCGCTGTGGCCGCCCGGTCGATACTTTGTTCCCGAGCTTCACGCCGTCGCCGGCTTTCGGCCCTGGCAGGTGGTCACGTACTCCTTCCTGCACGCGAACGTCGCGCACCTCCTGCTGAACATGCTGGCGCTCTCGATCTTCGGTCGCGACGTCGAGCGCGTGGTCGGGGGGCGGCGCTTCCTCGTGCTCTATCTCGCCGCGGTGCTGTCCGCGGCCGGCGTGCAGCTGACGGTCCTATCCCTCGCATCCGCCGCCCCGCCCTACCCGACGGTCGGCGCATCGGGCGGCGTCTTCGGCGTTCTGCTCGCCTTCGCCATTTTCTACCCGCGACGCATCGTGATGCTCGTCTTCCCGCCGATCCCGATGCCGGCATGGCTCTTCGTCACCGTCTACGGGCTCGTCGAGCTCGCCAGCGGCGTCCTCGGGACAACGGCAGGCGTCGCGCATTTCGCACACCTGGGCGGCATGCTGGGCGCTTACGTCGTGCTGCGGCGCTGGCGGCGGAGCGATGTGAGCGACTCGTCGCCGGCGCTCGGCCCCATATAGCGACGGAACCACTCCGTCGCGAGGCGCACCACTTCCTCGAGGGTCCCCGGTTCCTCGAACAGGTGGCTCGCGCCCGGCACGATCGTCAGGCGCTTCTCGCACCGCAGCTGCGCGAGCGCTTCCCGGTTCATCTGGATCACCGGCGCGTCGTCCCCACCCGCGATGAGGAGCGTTGGCGCCTGGACGCGGGGTAAGGCGGACGCCGCGAGATCGGGCCGCCCGCCGCGGGAGACGATGGCGGCGATGGCGGGATCGCTCGCGGCGGCGATGAGCGCCGCGGCCGCGCCCGTGCTCGCGCCGAAGTACCCGATTCGAAGGTCTTCGGTGAACTCATGCTTCCGGACCCAATCGGCGGCCGCACGAAGCCGGCCGGCAAGGAAGGCGACGTCGAAGACCAGCGCGCGATTCTCCCCCTCGTCCGCGGTGAGGAGATCGAAGGTGGCATGCGTGATGCTCGGCATCGGCATGAGCCGTACACGAGCGCTCCGTAACCCGGTGCGCAACCGCAGCGGAGCACGGACCGAGGATCGGCACGATCATTGCTCCCGCGTTCATTGTATGGGCATGCACGCCGCATCGGCGCCCCTGCCGCGCCATCCGACCGGGGCGCTCGCCGACCATTTCCGGCCCGAGGCGCCACCCGGCGTGCGCGGCGGTCGATTCGCACGTCACGCGCGAGCACATTTCGCGTCGCTGCTGCGCCGGGCGGACGTCGAGCTCGACGGCGCGGCGCCGTGGGATCCTCGGGTGCACGACGACCGGCTTTTCGCACGCGTGCTCGTCGACGGAACGCTCGGCCTCGGCGAGGCGTACGTCGACGGCTGGTGGGATTGCCCGCGGCTGGACGAGCTCGTCGCCCGTGTGGCGCGTGCCGGCGTCGCCGCCGCACGGTGGAGCTGGAGGGACGTGCTCGCGGTCGCCGAAGCGAGGATCTGGAACGCGGGTCGGCGATCGCGCGCCTTCGACATCGCAACCCACCACTACGATCTCGGCAACGACCTCTTCGAGGCCATGCTCGATCGCCGCCTCACCTACAGCTGCGCCTACTGGAAGGACGCGCGGGATCTCGACGAGGCCCAGGAAGCGAAGCTCGATCTGATCTGCCGGAAGATCGGGCTCCGCCCCGGGATGCGGGTGCTCGACATCGGCAGCGGCTGGGGCAGCTTCGCGATCTTCGCCGCGGAACGGTACGGCGCCCGAGTGGTCGGGCTCACCGTCTCCCAGGCCCAGCAACGGCTCGCGACCGAGCGCGGGCGACACCTTCCGGTCGAATTTCGCGTGCAGGACTACCGCGACGTCGACGAGCCCTTCGACGCCGTCGTGTCGATCGGCATGTTCGAGCATGTGGGGCCGAAGAACTACGGCACCTATTTCGACGTCGTTCGCCGGTGCCTGCGGCCCGACGGTCTGTCGCTCCTGCACACGATCGGGTCGCGCGCGCCTTCGGCGGCGGGCGATGGCTGGATCATGCGCTACATCTTTCCAGGCGCCCACCTCCCGTCGGCCCACGAGCTCACGCGCGCGCTCGGACGGACGTTCGTGATCGAGGACTGGCACAACTTCGGGGCCGACTACGACCGGACGCTCCTCGCCTGGGACACGAACTTCCGGGCCGGCTGGGACCGGCTGCGCGTGCGCTACGACCAGCGCTTCTACCGCCTGTGGCGATACTATCTCCTCACCTGCGCCGGCAAGTTCCGGGCGCGCCAGAACCAGCTCTGGCAGATCGTGCTGGCGAAGAACGGCGTCACGGGTGGGTACGCGTCGCTACGCTAGGAAGCCCGCCCACGAGTGGCGGCGTGGGCCGGTGGGAGACTGCTAGCGAGCGTCCTCGGTCGAGCCCGTGCAGGCGGGCCACGGCGTCGGCCAGGAGCGGAGCGACGCTCACACGCTCGAGCGGCAGGCCGACCGGAGTGGCGAGGCTCAAGCTGTCGGTTGCGACAAGCCGGCGGATCGGAAGGCGTGTGAGGCGCTCCCCGGCCGGCCCGACGAGGAGGGCGTGAGTCGCGGCGACGGTGAGGTCCGGGACCGCACCGCCATCCAGCACGGCACCGATCGCTGCCGCGACCGTTCCGCCCGTGCTGATCATGTCGTCGATCACGATCGGCATTCGGCCGCGCACGTCGCCAACGACGCCACGTACGCTCACCTCCGTACCGCTCAGCCGCGTCTTGTGTACAATCGCCACCGGCTGTGCGAGCCGCGCGGCGTACCGCTCCGCCAGCTTCGCGGCGCCGAGATCGGGGGACACGATCACCGCCGCGGCACCCGCGGGGGGACGGACTGCCTCCGCCAAGAGGTCGACCGCGCTCAGATGCTCGATCGGGATTCCGAAGCATCCCTCGAGCGACGGCGTGTGGAGGTCGATGGCGACCATGCCGGCGAGGGCGCCCGCCTCGATGAGCTGGGCGATCAGGCACGCGCTCAGCGGCTCGCCGTCTTGCGTGCGCCGATCCTGCCGAGCGTAGCCGAAATACGGGACGACCGCCGTGATGCGTACGGCCCCGGCACGGCGGCACGCGTCGGCGAGGAGAAGCAGCTCGAGCAGGTGCTCGCCGACGGGCGGGCCGGTCGGCTGCACGAGGTACACGTCGTCGCCACGGACGCGGTCGCGGATCTCGATCCGGACCTCGCCATCTGGAAAGTGCTGGAGCAGCCGCTCGCCCGCACCGAGGCCGAGGTGTTGCGCGACGGCGTCGGCGAGCCGGACGTTCGCGGTGCCGGAGAAGACGTGGAGGCGTATCGATCGTTCCGCCTACTCCCTCTCCGGAATCGGCGAATCCGGCGCCGTCTCCGGAGGCTCGCCTTCGTCCTCGGGCACGGTCCAGCGTTCGGCAGCGAGCGGCTGCATGCCCCGTCCCCCCGGGATGCGCTCCTCGTCGAGTGGCCGGACTTCCTCCTCGGGACGGGGGTCGCCGACCTCTTCGCGATCGAGCGTCGTCACGCGCACTCGGTCGCGGACCTCGAGCCCCAGACCGTCGGCCACGAGCTGGACCAGAACCTGCCGCTGCGCCTCACTCGGGAGCTCACCGGAGAGTCGCACCACGCCGCCATGACATCGGATGGACACGCCGGCCAGATCGGGATCGCCGTGCGCCCGAATGCGTTCTCGCACGGTCTCCGCGAGCTCATCGTCGCCGAGATCACGATGGTCGGGCGGTATGGGACGATGCGAGCTCGGCTCGAAGGGCCGAGGTGGCAGCGCGGGCGTCGTCTCGAGCCTGCTCGCGCAAGCGAGGCAGTATCGCGTCTCCGGCGTGGCGAGCAGCCGTTCGACCGCGATAGGCCGGCTGCAGCTCTCGCACGGTCCGTATCCGCCGATGGGGATCTTCGCGAGGGCGCGATGGATCTCTGCGAGCTCACGGCGGTCGCGCTCGCGGACGCAATCGAGGAGCCGGGTCATTGCTTCGGCCTGCCCACGCGTCTCGAGCTCGGGCTCCCGACCCTCCTCGATGACGCGCAGGTCGGCTTCGAGACCGTCGACGTCGTCGAAGAGGCGGCGCTGGCGGTCGAGGAGCTTTCGGCGGATGCGGTCGAGCCTCTCACGTCCGATCGCGACGTTCATGGATTCACCTCCGAAACCGGGGCTATCGTTCGACCTCGCGCTCAGCCGCCTCGAGCCAGAGCCGCTTGAGGCTCTTGGGCAGCTGGCTGAAGACGTCCCAGGATTCGCCGTGGAGCCCGCGCCGGTTACCCAGGAGCTCTTGGAGCGCTCCGAAGACGACCTTCACCGCCCGCTCTGCCGCCGCGCCGTTCGCCAGGCCGCTTCGCGCGCAGACGTGAGCCAGGAATTCCACCGATTGGGTGGGGGCCACCGTCCGGTCGGAACGATCGCCCTCTTCCCACAGCGTCTTCAGGGTGCTCGGCAGCTGAGCCGCCACGTCGTCGGCCTCCTTCGGCGTGAGCCGGTCGCGCAGCTCCTGGAAGATGGCGAAGATCACCTCTTCGGCGCGCACCGCATCGCACCCGAGTCGGCCTGCCACCTTTCGGAAGAACGTCACGTCGTCCATGACGGATTGATCTGCAAGACCACTGCCACCTGATTCCGCGTTTCTACCGGCGCGTGCTTCCCCCCAGCGGGAATCAGCGCGCCCCGAAGAAGCAGAACCGGCGAATCGCGCTGGCGGGCCGACGGACACATCGTGCCCGCGACCTGCTATGTCGCACGAGCGGTGACGGTCACGTTCCTCGGCACCCGGGGCTACATCGAGGTCTGCACGCCTCGGCACTTCCGGCACGCCGCGCTCCTCGTCACACACCGGCGCGGGCGGGTCATGATCGACTGCGGTGAGGACTGGCTGGGCCGGCTCGGGCGTATCCGACCCCACGCCATCGTCGTCACGCACGCCCACCCGGACCACGCGGGTGGTCTCTCACGTGACGTACCCTGTCCGGTCTACGCGACCGCCGCCGCATGGCGTGGGCTCGCGCGGTTCGACATCCCGGCGCGTGTCCGACGGATCGTACGAGCGCGCGCCCCGATCAGGATCGCGGGCATGGTTTTCGAAGCCTTTCCTGTGGAACATTCGCTGCGGGCTCCTGCGGTCGGATACCGTGTCACGGCCGACGGTATCGCCATCTTCTACGTCCCCGACGTCCTGTCGATCCCCGCTCGCCGGGCGGCCCTTCGAGGAATACGGCTCTACGTCGGGGACGGCGCATCGGTCGTCCGGCCGATCTTACGCCGGCGCGGCCACGCGCTCTTTGGCCATACCACCGTCACGACGCAGATCGGATGGTGTCGCGCCGAAGGTGTTCCGCGGGCGCTCTTCACGCACTGCGGGACCGGGATCGTCGCAGGCAACGCTCGAGAGACGGCCGAACGACTCGAGGGGCTCGGACGGGCCCAGGGTGTCGAAACGGCCATCGCGCACGATGGCCTCGTGCTCAGGCTCCGGGTCACCGCACCAGGTGACCGCGTGGCTCGTCCGGCTCGAGGCGCCAATCAGTCGCGCTAGGCGCCACGGCTCTTCCCATCGAGCAGACTTGATCGGTGATGGCTCATGCCATCGAGTAGCGGCGTCGCCACTGGCGGCACCACACGCGCGGCGCTTCGCGGCGTGCGGCGCGCCAACCCGCGGCGCATCGTCCTCGCCGTCGGCGTTGCACCGGCCGACACGGCCGACGTCCTGCGCCGGGAGGTCGACGACTTCGTGAGCATCGCGACGCCGGAGGAGTTTGGCGCCGTGGGCCAGTTCTACCGCGACTTCCGCCAGGTGAGCGACGGCGAGGTCGTCGCGCTGCTCGCCAAGGCGGCTGGCGAGCGGGAGCGCGCCGCGCGTCCGAACCACGGTATCGCGACACGACACGATCCATGATCCGGCATCCGCTCTGACGGCCGCAGCGGCGAAGCGTCGAGTCGAGATCGGTGGATCGCAGGCCGATGCCGTGCCGCGCCGCGCCGGTCTCCCGGCGAGTGGGCCATGGAGGAAAACACTTCTCAGAAATCGGGAACGCGCATCGCATCGGTTCCCACGCATCGGAGTGGAGTGGACGCGTCAGCCGCAGGTGAACTGGATTTTGCGCGGCGATGGGGAAGCCGAGGCGTCCAGGGGTCCGGAGGAGGCGACCGAGAATCGAGACGAGCCATGACAATGACGCTCTCTGGCGCTCTTCTTGCTCTCCAGATCGGACATGACCGCCATCCTTCTGGACCGTGCCGTCCGTCGCTACCGTCCGCGCACGATGGCCGTCGGGCACGCGGATGCATCCCGGCGATGAGCAGGCCCGTGGGACGAGCAGGAGCGGCTGGCGTTCGGACACGCTACTGCTCGCAATCGTCCTTCTCGTAGCCACGGCCCGAGCCGAGCCGCCGGCCGGCATGTCCCCGATTCCCATTCTCGTCTATCACCGATTCGGGCCCATCGTGACCGACGCGATGACGGTCACGACGAGCACCTTCGCGTCACACCTCGAGTACCTCGCTGGACACGGCTACACGGTGATCCCGCTGCGCGCGCTCGTCGGCGCGCTTCGCGGGAGCGCGCCGCAGCCGCCGCCGCGCTCCGTGGTCATCACGGCGGACGACGGCCATCGGACGGTCTACAGCGAGATGCTTCCGCTGGTGCGCCGCTTCCAGGTTCCGGTGACGCTCTTCGTGTACCCGTCTGCGATCTCACGTGCCGACTATGCGCTCACCTGGGACCAGCTCCGCGACCTGCGGGCAACGGGGCTGGTCGACGTGCAATCGCACACCTTCTGGCATCCCAACTTCCGCGTCGAGAAGCGGCGCTTGGCTCCCGCCGCGTACGACGCCTTCGTCACGAATCAGCTCGTACGCTCCCGTCGCATGCTCGAATCGCAGCTCGACGGCTCCGTGGATCTGCTCGCGTGGCCGTTCGGGATCGTCGACGACGAGCTCGCCGCGAAGGCGGCGGCGGCGGGGTACATGGCCGGGTTCACGATCGAGCGCCGACACGTGCGGGCGGGCGACTCCCTTTTGAAGCTGCCTCGCTATCTCATGACCGACGCGGATCGCGGCAAGGCGTTCGAAGCCCTCCTCACAGACGGCGCGCCCCGCCGCGAGCCGTCGATGGAGAAGCGAGCACCGTGATGCGACGACTTGGCCGCATGCCCACCGGTGCCGCGGTGGTGGCACTCTTCGCCGGCGTCCTGCTGGCAGCCCCGTCGTGGACGATGCCCCTCGGTGGTCGGGTGATCGATGCCGACACGAATGCCCCGATCGCCGACGCGTACGTCACGGTCGGCGAGACCGTGGGCCGCACCGATCGCGACGGGTTCTTTGCGATCGACGGCACCGGCACGGTTCGGGCGCGCGCGGTCGGGTACGGGCGCGTGGCCGTCGCGGCGGTGCCCGGCACGGCGATCACGGCCGCGCTGCCGCCGCTGCGCCCGAAGGCGCTCTATGCCTCCTTCTACGGCATCGGATCGTCCCGTCTGCGCGAGGCGATGCTCGCCCTCGCGGAGCACACCGAGATCAACGCCCTGGTGATCGACGTCAAGGGCGACCATGGCAAGATCCCGTACGCGAGCGCCGTGGCGCTCGCCAGCGAGATCGGCGCGCAGACGCCCCGCACGATCGCCGACGTCGACGAGCTCGTGATGCGGCTGCACGCGAGGGGGCTCTATCTCATCGCGCGCATCGTCGTGTTCAAGGATCGCCCGCTCGCCATCGCGCGCCCCGCGCTCGCCGTGAAGACCCGTGACGGCGGCGTGTGGCTCGATCGCGAGCACCTCCCCTGGACCGACCCGTTCCGGCGCGAGGTGTGGGACTACAACATCGACGTCGCGGTCGAAGCGGCGCGCCACGGCTTCGACGAGATCCAGTTCGACTACGTGCGCTTCCCCGACGCGACCGGGCTCGCATACGCGGAGGCGAGCACCCAGGAGAGCCGCATGGCCGCGATCGGCGGGTTCCTCACCGAGGCACGGCATCGGCTCGTTCCGTACAACGTCTTCCTGTCCGCCGACGTGTTCGGCTACGTCTGCTGGAACCGGAACGACACCCTGATCGGCCAGCGCATCGAGGAGCTCGCGTCGCTGCTCGACTATGTCTCCCCGATGCTCTACCCGTCGTCGTTCCAGTTCGGCATTCCGGGCTATCGCAATCCCGTGGCGCACCCGTACGAGATCGTATCCCTCTCGCTCGAGCAGGCGCGGCAGCGGACCGGGTTACCGGCGACACGCTTCCGGCCATGGCTTCAGGCGTTCCGGGATTACGCGTTCGGCCGTCGGCCCTTCGGCGGTGACGAGATCCGAACCGAGATCTCTGCGGCCGAGGCGTTCGGTTCGGATGGATGGATGTTGTGGAATCCCCGCAACACGTACTCGGCCGACGGCCTCGCGCGCTGAGCGCGCCGTGGGGCGCGATCGCGGCCAGCCTCGTCGCGACGGGCCTGTGCGCCGGCTGCGTGTCGGCGCGAAGGGATCCGCTCCCCCGGACCGCGGCGCCGCTCGACGGCATCGACGCGATCGTCGAGGACGAGATCGCGGCCGGCAGGATTCCGGGTGCCGTGGTCGTCGTCGGGCGGGACGGAGCCGTCGTCTACCGGCGTGCGTTCGGCCGCCGGACCGCCAGTCCGGTCCGCCCCATGACCCTCGACACGATCTTCGATCTGGCCTCGCTCACCAAGGTGATGGCCACGACGCCGGCAGTGCTGCAGCTCGTCGAGCAGGGACGTATCGGGATCGACGAGCCGGCGGCGACGTATTGGCCCGAGTTCGCCGCGAACGGAAAGCGCAGCATCACGATCCGGCACCTCCTCACCCACTACTCGGGTCTCCGGCCGGATCTCTCGACGCGGCCCGACTGGCGCGGGTACCCCGCCGGCCTCCGCCGCATCGTCGCCGAGCGCCCCGTCGCGCCGCCGGGTCGCTCGTTCCTCTACAGCGACACCAACTTCGCGGCCCTCGGCGAGATTGTGCGGCGCGTCTCGGGCGAGCCGCTCGACGTCTACTGCGCGCGCCACGTGTTCCAGCCGCTCGGCCTGCACGACACCGGGTTCCGTCCCGCCGAGATCGGACGCCTCGCCCCGACGGTCTACGCCGAAGGGTCCCCGCGATTCGGGTCCGTACACGATCCCATCGCCGACCGGATGGGCGGCGTCGCGGGCCACGCGGGCCTCTTCTCGACCGCCGACGACGTCGCACGCTTCGCGCAGACGATGCTCGACGGCGGCAGTGCCGGAGCCGTCCGCGTCCTCCGCCCCTCCACCCTGGCGCAAGCGACGAGCCCGGAGAACCCGGACGGCGGCTTCGTACACCGCGGCCTCGGATGGGACCTCGACTCGCCGCTCGCGGCGGACTGGAGCGGGGTCTTCGCGCCCGGCGTGTACGGGCACACGGGTTATACGGGCACGTCGCTCTGGATCGATCCGACGTCTCGCCTATACGTCGTCATCCTCACGAACCGCGTTCACTTGCCCGACGGCGACGCGCGACCGCTGCGCGCCCGCATCGCGGCGCTGGTCGCGCACACGTTCGCCACCCGCCCGGGTGCCGTCACCGAAACCGGCATCGACGTCCTCGAGGCCGAACGCTTCGCGCCGCTCGTCGGCCGCCGGGTGGGCCTCGTGACCAATGCGTCCGCGCGCGATGCGGGGGCCCAACGGACGGTCGACGTCCTGCACGCGGCACCCGGGGTCGAGCTGGCGGCTCTCTTCAGTCCGGAGCACGGGCTCGACGCAGCGGCGGAGGGCCGGATCCAGTCCGGGCGCGACGCGCGCCTCGACATCCCGATCTACAGCCTCTACGGCCCCGAGACGCGTCCGACCCCGGCGATGCTCGACGGGCTCGATGCGCTCGTCTTCGACGTGCCGGACGTGGGCACGCGCTTCTACACGTACGTCACCACGATGGCGTACGCGATGGAGGCTGCAGCCCGCAAAGGCATCCCGTTCTACGTGCTCGATCGGCCGAACCCGCTCACGGCCTCGATCGTCCAGGGGCCGACGCTCGATCCGGATGCCCGATCGTTTACCGGCTACTTTCCGATCCCCATCCGCTACGGGATGACGATCGGCGAGCTGGCGGGCCTCTTCAACGTCGAGAACGGCATCGGCGCCGACCTCCACGTGATCACGATGCGCGGATACCGGCGAGACGCCTGGTACGACGACACCGGGCTCCAGTGGGTGCCGCCGTCACCCAACCTCCGCTCGCTCCGGCAGGCGACGCTGTATCCCGGCGTCGCGTTGGTCGAGGGTGCGAACGTGAGCATCGGGCGGGGCACCGCCGCACCGTTCGAGCTCCTGGGCGCGCCGTGGATCGACGGCCGTGGACTGGCGCGATACCTGAACGGGCGCGCAATCGATGGGGTCCGCTTCGAGCCGATCGACTTCCAGCCGACTTCCGAGCCGTTCCGGGGCGTGCGCTGCCACGGGATTCGCATCGTCCTGCTCGATCGAAACCGGCTCGACGCGCCGGCCCTCGGCATCGAGATCGCGAGCGCGCTCCATCGGCTGCATCCGCGCGCCTTCCGGCTCGACGACACGCGCCCGCTCATCGCGGCGCGTTGGGTGGTCGATGCCGTCGCCGAGGGACGCGACCCACGATGGATCGTGGACCGCTGGCGAGGTTCCCTCGACCGGTTTCGGGCAGTGCGTGACAAGTACCTGCGCTACTGACGGGTACGCCGGACGGCCTCGCGTTCGGGGTTCCCTTCCGCCCCCTCGGGCTTTCGCAACCGGTACAATGCGGCACCGGCGGCCTTCGCGCAGGTCGGAACCTCCACCCCACGACCCGCCTCGCGAAGACGCCGCCAGGCCGTCGATCGCCGGCGGCTCGTTTCGAAGCAGCTGGCACGTGTGATGCTGAGGTAGGGGGCATGCAACTTCCACTCGAGATCACGTACCGCAATGTCCCGTCCTCACCCGCGATCGAGGCTGCCATCCGCGAGAAGGCCGCGAAGCTCGAGGCGTTCTACGATCGCATCACGAGTGCTCGCGTGGTCGTGGAGACGCCGCACCGGCAGCATCGCCAAGGGACGCTCTTCCACGTCCGCATCGACCTCCGGGTTCCGGGACGGCAGATGATCGTGAGCCGGGCGCCGGCCGCGCACCACGCCTACGAGGACGTCTACGTTGCGATCCGCGATGCCTTCGACGACGCGAAGCGCCAGCTCGAAGACTACGCGCGTGAGACGCGCGGCACCGTCAAGACGCCGGCGCCGTCCGGGCACGGTCGCATCATCCGGCTCCACGCGGAGGACGGCTACGGATTCATCGGAACGCCGGAGGGACGCGAGCTATACTTCCACCGCAACAGCGTGGTGGACGGCGACTTCGACCGGCTGCACGTGGGCGACGACGTGCGCTTCAGCGAGGAAGCCGGCGAGCAGGGGCCCCAAGCGAGCACCGTGCACGTGGCGGGCGTGCCGTTCACGAAGAAGCGTGCCCGAAAACGAGCCTGACGCCGGTGTCGACGTCGAGCGGCCGCGCGCCAGTCGCGCTGTGCGTCCACCATCCGCGTCGACACGAGGACGCGCGCCGGCGGCACGACGACCCAGCAGGTACGCCCCGTGACGTCAGCGGAGACGTAGGCTCATCATGGATCCGACTAGTGCACCGCCGCCGAGATGGACTCAACATGACCACCATCGAACGCGGCCAAAGTGCCTGGCAGGTCGCGGGTCGCGGAATCAGCTCTTTGATCGCGACTCGGCGGCGGTGCACTAGCGAAGCGGGGTTTCCACCCGGTTGCGGTTTGCTAGGCACGTGACGTGACGGAGACGGAGATGGATCTGGGTGAAATGCTGGATCGGTGCCGCGCTCTGGAATGCCGTTCGGCAGCCCTGTACCGCAGCTTCGCCGCAGCCGCGCATGACCAACCGGAGCTGTCTGCATTCTGGACAGACATGGCGCGGGACGAGGACCAGCACTCTCGCATCCTCGACGAAGCGCGTGCGCGCTTGCCGACGGTCGATGCCTGGCTGACGCACATCTCGGTGAAGTGGCCTGAGGTCGTGCGTGACGTGGGAACGCAGCTCTCGACGGCGGAGCTGCTCACCGGCGGCACTGACACCGACGAGCAGCTGGCCGCCGCACTCGAGCTCGAGATGACGGAGCTCGAGCCGCTACGCCAGATGCTCGTGAGCGTGAGCCGGCACCGCCCACCACGGCCAGTCGGAGAGGTCCACGCGCTTCGCCTCGTCGAGGGAGCGGAGCGCTTCAGCAGTGATTCCCGGGTTCGGCAGCTGGCTGCACTGCTGCGCTCCCGGCACTGTCCAGCCGCGGGCCACTCACACACCTGACGGCTCGGGATGATCGGGGGCGTCATCGATGCCGCCGGCTTGCACCCTTGACGGCATCGGGCGCCAAGCGAGCCGTCCGCACAAGGTATGCCCGCGTCCGACGCTCAGGACCGCTCGGTGCGCGCACGCAGGCGGCGGAGGCGCTCGACGTTCGCATCGAGCGCCGCTTCGATGGCCGCGTTGAACGAGCCCTCTGGATAACGCTCCTCGGCGTCGGGCGCCCCCGCCGGCTTTCCAGAGCAGTGCATAGAGCTCGGCCGACGACGCGCTGTCGCCCTCGACCTCGTCGTACTGCTGCTCGAACGTCAGGGTCGCCGACACCGCAAACGGACGTTTGCGCGCGTGCCGCCCGGCGAGGAACCCGGACAGGATGAGCACGCCCTTCGAGTGCGCCGGGCCGCCGAGCTTGACCTCGCGCTCGACGTCGACGACGCCCGGCTCGCCGAGAAACGTTCGCGCGGTGATGCGCGCCGGGCGGCCGAAGGCGTGGTCACCGAGTGCCAGGACCGCGATGCCGTTGACCTGCCCCACCGCCTCGCCGTCGGTCGCGATCGCGATCGTGCCCTCACTCGTGATCCGAGCCAATCGCTCCTCGACGAGATTCGCGCGCTGCCGGTTTTCATCGACCGCTCGCGCGACGTCGTCGCGGCCGACGAGCGCGTGCCCGCTCTGCGCGGCCCAGTAGGCTGCCTGGCGCACGAGATCGATCAGCTCGCCCATGCGCGAGGTCAACCGCTCCTGGTGCGGCACGAGCCGCGAGCAATGCTCGATGATCCCCGCGACGCCATCGGCGGTGAAGTGCGGCAGCCCTTGCTCGCGACACACATCACCGAGGAAGCGCGCGAGGAGCATCTCGAACTCGGGTGTGCGTGGTAGCGAGTCCTCGAACTCCACCTTGACCTTGAACAGCGCCCGGAAGTCCTCGTCGACCGCGTGGAAGAGGTAGTATAGGAACGGGTTGCCGATCAGGACGACCTTGACGTCGAGCGGGATCGGCTCGGGCGCGAGGCTCACCGCGTTCACCAGCCGCAGATCCGCGAACGGCTCTTCGATGCGCACGCTCCGGCTATCGATGGCCTTCTTGAGCGCGGCCACGCGCCCGGGTGGGCGATCACGTCCTTCGCCTCGAGGATCAAATACCCGCCGTTCGCGCGATGGAGCGCACCCGCCTGCAGGAGGGTGAAGTCCGTCACCAGCGTGCCGAAGTGGGCGTGGTGCTCGATGCGACCGGCGAGATTCGCGAAGCTCGGCGTGTCCTCCGTGACGACCGGGGCGCCGTGTGTTCCCGTCCGATCGACCAGCACGTTCACCCGATAGCGGTCGAGGAACGCACCGGGCGGCGCCAGAAATGGCAACGGTGGTCGCGCCGCCTTCGGCCAGCCGCTGGAAGTCGGACGCGTGCTCGATCAGATCGGCCTGGACCTGCTCGAGATGGCGCGCCGCGCCGGCGACGTCGGCGAAGCGGTCGCGAAGCTCCTGCACGACGGGACGGATGGCCGCGGTCGTGACCTCCTCCACCAGCTTTTCGCGCGCGTTCCGCGCCTCGCTCGACCTCGCGAATCTGCCGCACGGTCGCCTCGACGCGCTCGTTGAAGCGGGTGCCGGCTTCGTTCAACCGCCGCTGCTCGGCCTCGGGCAACGCGTGAAACTCTTCCTCGCTGAGCGGCCGCCCGTCACGAGCGGGCGCAACCGCGAGCTCACCGGGCGTGCGACACGATCACGAATCCCTTCGCGATGACCTCGCGCTCGAGTTCGTCCATCTCCGCCTTGTGCCGCGTGGCGAGCTCTTCGAGTATGCGCGACTTCTGATGTGCGAACTCCTCGCTCTCGAAGGCGCGCGGCACGCGGATCCGGCACTCTTCGACCAGCCGCTGCATGGCGGCGCGCAGGTCGCGGCCCCGTCCGGCGGGCAGCTCGACCGCGACCGGCCGATAGGGATCGGTGAAGTTGTGGACGTAGCACCAGTCCGACGCCGTCGCGGCATCGCGCGCGGCGTCGGCCAGCAGGCGCCGCATGGTGCGTGTCTTCCCCGTCGCCGCCGGGCCGAGCACGAAGAGGTTGTAGCCCTCGTGCCGCATACCGATCCCGAACCGGGTCGCGCGCGCCGCCCGCTCCTGCCCGATCATGCCGTCGAGCGGAACAGCAAGGTCGCCACGTCGCAGGCCGCGCGCAAGCGGGACACGTCGAGTGGCGACGTCACCGTCAGCCCTTGATGTTCCCGATCGGCGAGAGCGTCGCCACGCGATGGGAGAGTCCGGTCTGCTCGAGCACGTCGACCACGGCGTCGAGGTCCTTGTAGGCGAAGCCCGCCTCTTCGGCCACACCCCACGACGAGCGGGCGCGGACGACAATGCCGCGCGCGGCCATGTCGGCAATGAGCTTCGGTCCCTTCACCCGGCGCTTGGCCTCGTGCCGAGACATCGTGCGTCCCGCGCCGTGCGCCGTCGAGCCGAAGGTTTCGGCCATCGCGCCCGCCGTACCGAGCAGCAGCGCGGATCCCGTTTCCATGGAGCCGCCGATGATGACGGGCTGCCCGATCTCGCGATACGCCGCCGGGACGTCGGGCGAGCCTGGCCCGAAGGCACGCGTCGCGCCCTTGCGGTGCACGACCAGCTCCATCAGGTCGCCGTCGACGACATGCTGCTCGAGCTTCGCCGTGTTGTGGCAGACGTCGTAGACGACCTGGAGGCCGAGCGCCCGCGCGTCGCGCCTGAACACGCCGGCGAGGACCTCGCGCACGCGGTGCGTGATCACCTGTCGATTCGCGAACGCCACGTTGGCGGCCGCATTCATCGCGCCGAAGTACGCCTGCCCTTCCGGCGACCTGAACGGTGCGCAGGCGAGCTCGCGATCGTTCACGCGAATGCCGTAGCGCGGCATCACGCGATCGAACGTGCGCAGGTAATCGGTCCCGATCTGGTGGCCGAAGCCGCGCGACCCGCAGTGCAGCATGATGAAGATCTGGCCGGGGCCGTCGATCCCGAGCACCGCCCCGCGCTTCGGATCGTGGAAGCCCTCGGGCCGGAGCACCTGGATCTCGAGGTAGTGATTGCCCGATCCGAGCGTGCCGAGCTGGTCCATGCCGCGCTCGAGCGCGCGCTCGCTCACGCATTCGGGATCCGCGCCCGGGAGCGCGCCGCCGCCTTCGGTGCGCTCGACGTCCTCCGGCCAGCCGAATCCGTGTGTGACGCACCACCGCGTGCCGCCCTTCATGACGTCGCGAAACTCGGCCTGGGAGAGCTTGACGAAGCCGTGGCAGCCGACGCCGGCCGGGACGGCCGCGAACAAGCGGTCGACGAGCTCCGCGAGCCGGGGCCGCACCTCGGCCTCGGCGAGATTCGTGCGGATGAGTCGCATGCCGCAGTTGATGTCGAAGCCGATGCCGCCGGGCGAGATGACGCCGCTGTCCGCACGGAATGCCGCGACCCCGCCGATCGGGAAGCCGTACCCCCAGTGGCCGTCGGGCATGCAGAGCGCGGCCCGGACGATGCCGGGAAGGCAAGCGACGTTCGTCACCTGATCGAAGACACCGTGCTCCATGCCGGCGAGCAAGGCCTCGCTCGCGTAGAGCCGCGCCGGCACGCGCATGCCCGGCTTCTCGCTCGCGGGGATCTCCCAGATGCACGGTGCCACCGGCGTGAGCTGCATCGCGACGCTCCTAGATGTCGATCACGACCTGCGCCCGCCACCCGCCTGCATGCTGCTCGAGGGTGAAGGCGTGCAGCGTCACGGCCTTCGGATCGTTCCGGAGTGCCATCCGCTCGACGTCGATCGCGCCGCCATGGACCCGCGCTACGAGCGTGCACGGTCGTCCCGTGCCGACGCGGACCTCGGCGACGGGGAAGATCTCGCGATCGCGATCCTTGCGAAGGATGAGCTCGGCGAGCCAGTCGTACAGGAGCAGATCCGGCTCCTCGGCCTCGAGCGTCACCCGCCGCTCGAGGGTGATCGGCACCGTCGCGGGGTCGACCATGATCTCCGCGAGCGCCGTCGCCGCGGTCCCGAACAGATCGTCCAGGTCGGCACCGTCGACCTCGATGGCGCAGTCGGCGATCGCGATGTCCTCGATGAAGCGATAACGGCCCACGGTCTCGCTCATCCGTCGTTGGCGGCCCGTCGCCAAGGCGGATCGTCCGCGGCCCGCGCGAGCAGGTCGATCACCTCGTCGTCGGTCGTCTGGCGAAAGTCGCGATAGAACTGCCCGACGGCGTGGAAGTGCCGTGGCGTCTCGAGGCACACGACGGCATCCGCCTCGGTGCGCAACGCCGAGATCGCGCCGGGCGGTGCCACGGGGACCGCGAGGACGACGCGGCGCGGCTGTGCGCGCCGCACGCCTCGGAGCGCCGCACGCACCGTGCCACCCGTCGCGATCCCGTCATCGACGACGATGACGGTGCGGTCGTGCAAGTCGACCCCATGGCGTCCCGCTCGCAGCCGCGCGTTCCGCTGCGTGACTTCCGCGAGCTGGCGAGCGATCTCGGCTTCGAGGTACGCCGCCGATACGCCGATGGTGCGCACCGCGCGATCGTCCACGATCGCCTGCGGATGCTCGCCGTCGACGACCGCGCCGATCCCGAACTCCGGACGACCCGGCGCGCCCACCTTCCGCACGACCAGCACGTCGAGCGGCGCGCCGAGCGCACGGGCGATCTCGTATGCCACGACGACGCCCCCGCGGGGCAGCCCGAGCACGACCGGCCGCTCGGCGCGGTATGCCTCGAGATGCGTGGCGAGCCGGCGGCCCGCATCTGTCCGATCTTCGAACATCTCGAGGACTGGACGCTGCAAGGACCCAGCCAGACCCACCCGTCGCGGCGCCGGCATGATTCGTGGATCTCCTACCAGCCGTCGGATGGCCGTGGTGGCGCAGTGGCACATTTGAGAATCGCACGGCGTGGCACCGGATCGTCCCGCATGGCGGAACGCGCCTCTGAACGTTCGCGGTCGAGGACCTATAGGGAGGAGGAGCTCTCGTCCGCCGACAGGCCCTCGAGCGCCGCGACACGCGCTTCGAGGTCCTGCACGCGCCGTACGAGCGCAGCCACGTGTCGCTCTGGGTCGCTCCGTGGAGGCGCTTCAGCACGTCTTCGGCGGCCTTGGCCGCCTGCTTCTCGACGCCATCGACGACGCGGCTTCGGCGCCACGGCCTCGCCGCAAACACCATCGACCGCGTGATTCACAGTGGGTTGCGGGGCATGCTGCGCGACGCGGAGCTCGCCGGCTACCGCGCCCCGGACCTGAGCCAGCTCTTCGACCGGCGCTTCGTGACACGCCTCGACCAGGGCTCAGACGCTGCCGAAATCGATGCCACGAAGGGAATCTCCGCCTTCCCTCTTGTCGCCAGCGCAGCGTGTCGTTCGTCGCGTCGATCCTTCGGTCGAGTGCTTCCGCGCGGGACGATGCACGACTCGGCCATCGTAACGGGTCACGTACCTTCAACCCGGTTGGCCCGTTGGTTCGCGTCGCAGAATGCTTCCGGCGAGCGGTATTCGCGTCGAAACGGAGATGGCGGCATCATCGTCACCTCGTCGATCACATCCGGAGGGCTTTCGTGGCCGGATTTCGCGCGGCCGCGAAACAGGCGGCGTCGTGCGATGCAGCGAGAGGAACCGGATGCCGACAATCGGCGTGTCCCGGTCCGAGGTTCGGCTGATCGAGGCGAACACTGCTTAAATTCTTGATTACCCCCATGTGACTGCCGGGTTGGTGGCCTCCGAAATCCTCGCAGATCACTGTCGGCGGCGCGATGCCATGTCGCGATCCTTCCCGCGGCCAGGCGAGAGCGACGCAAACACTCGATCACACGGCACGCGAGATGCTCCACCTCGGCATCGACGCAGTCCATCGACACGGGAGGTGTGGGATGCCTGTATCATGGCTCATCGTCGCCGGCATGGGGCTCGCGATCGCCGCGCCCGTCGTAACCATCGCTCGTGCCCGCGCTCGCGAGCGGCACGAGCAGTCGGGCGTTCCATGGTCGATCGGATGGCGCGCCTACGGCGCGGAGACGGCCCTGCGACCGTGCACGCCGAATCGCACGCTCCCATCCGAGCACAGGGACGTCTCGCGCATCGCGCCTTCGGAAGCAGCAGGCCGTCTCGCCACCCACCGGTACCCCAGGCTCTACGCCGAACGGCGACGGCAGCGCCGTCGCATCTGAGCGCGCAATCGCGTTCGCCTCACACTCGGATGTCTCGGCCCCCTTCGCGCGATATGGCGGAGCGATCCCTGCTGAGCGGTGTTTCCGTGCCGCGCCGCGACGGGCGCCTCGGCCACGACACCGGGCCCGCGGTGATTGCATGCTGCCGATGCAAGAGCCGGACGCCCGTCGCGACGACGAGGACCGCACCAGTGACCGGCATCAAGCCATGCATCGCGGTCTGCACGTCGATCCATCGCATCAGTGCCGGGTCCCGTGCCATGAGATCCCCGGCTACGTATCCAAGGAGACCAGCACCGGCGACGGGAAGCCAGCGGAATCGATCCATGAGCCGGATCACGAGGCCGCCGGCGAACACCACCAGCGGAATGCTCATGGCGAGACCGACCGCGACGAGCAGGACGTTTCCATCGGCGACGGCGGCCACTCCGAGCACGTTGTCGAAGCTCATGGCCAGGTCGGCCATGACGACGACCTTCACCGCCGAGCCGATTCGAGTGGCAACCGATGCCGCCTCCTCGTCGTCGATCCGGTTCTCGTCCACGATCAGCCTGATGCCGATCCATGCGAGCAATGCCCCACCGACGAGCTTGAGATAGGGCAGCGTGAGCAAGGTCCCCGCGAATGCGGTGAGGCCCACCAGGAGGCACACCGCACCGAGGACGCCGTACGTCATCGCCAGCGTCCGATGGGCCCCCTTCAGGTGGCGACAGGCCAACGCGATCACCACCGCATTGTCTGCCGACAGCATGAGATTGATGACGATGATCTCGCTCGTGACGAACCAGAAGTGCGCGCTTGTCAATGTCGTCATCGGAGCTCGCAGTCGACGTGGTCCAACGAAAGTCGCTCGCTCACGCCGGAGCGTCGTCTTGTCGGCTCGCGTCGGACCATCCACTCATGCAGGAACCGGTCCCTGACGCCGCACCGACGTTCGGCGGGGTGCACGTGCTCTCGGCCGAGCTGGCTTCCCTCCTGCAGGAATCGAACATCGGCGACGAGCCCGCCCCTGGGAATGGCGTCATCTCGCCTCCCGACTCCTTCGGGCCATGCCCATGGCATGGAACTTGGGACCCATGAGGATGGTCGCGATGGGACTCTTCGACTGGATCCGCCCCCTGTATAATTTCGCCAGCCAGCACGGCCGTCGCGCCCACGTCGCGAACGGTCGTGCGCACATCGAGCTCCGACCGATGAATCCTCGGCAGGCGGCGGAGCTATCCCGACACCTGCCGGAGCACCTCTTGCTGCTCGAGGGAGTCCATTGGGTGGACGTCAACGCGGCCGTGGGTCGTGCGATCGTGGCCTTTGACGCCGACCTGTGCGACCTCCGGTACATCATCAAGGTGGTCGAGCACGTGGAGACGGCGCTCGGTCTCCACGTGCTGCCCTTCCCGATCGATCGCCCGGAGCATCCGGGCGATCTCGAGCCCCTGGTCCGGTGCGTGATCGAGCTCGGCGGCGACGTGGTGGGGATCGGGCTGGCCATCGCCGGCCGTGCCCTTCGCGCCCCCACCTTGCCAATCCAGATCGACGCGCTCGCCCTCGTGTCGTTGTTCGACGCTCCCCGCCTTCGCCGCGCCGTCGAAGATCGCGTCGGCCGCCAGACGACCAGCCTCGTGCTGACGCTGTCGAACGCGATCACGCAGGGGCTCGCGCAGAGTCCGCTCGGCCCGGTGGCCGACATCGCGCATCACGGCCTCGTGCTCGTGGAGCGTGTCGTGCGACTCCGCACGTGGATGGATCGCGAGTCGGAGCTGTGCTCGACGCCGGGCGCGGCGGCGCGGGAGGCGGCCGAGACGGGGGCACGGGTCGTCGACCTCCCCGCCGGCCCGGTCGAGCGCTACGCGGACGCCGCGCTCCTCGGCTCGGGGGTCGCCTTCACGCTCGGCGTCATGGCGACCGGCAACATCGCTGACGCCACGGCCCCCCTCTTGAGCGGGCTCCCGAAGCCGGCCCGGCTGGGCCGTGAGGCGTTCGCATCGTACCTGGCGCTCGCGCTGGCTCTGCGAGGCATCCTCCCGCTGGATCGCCAGGCGCTCCGGCGTCTGGACCGCGTCGACTGCCTCGTGGTCCCGCTCGGTCTCTTGGTCCGGCTCGACGTGCTCCCTGGGAGCTTCGTCGCCGTCGACGGATGCGATCCCGCGGTGCTCCGTCGCCGCCTGGCGTCGCTCGTCGATCCCTGCCGACCGTGGGACGTGCAGGGCGACGGTCCGTGGTCGGTAGGTCCGCTCGATGCGTCTCGAACGCAGGATCTCGCCGCCGGCTACCGTCTCATGGCGTTGCGGCACGGAGACGTCGCGGTCGCCGTGGCACGAGCCCGAGCCGTCCTCGATCCCGATGCCGAATCGCTGATCCACGCCGCGCGGAAGGCCGAGATGCGGATCGTGGTCGCGGCCGACGCGCCCCTCCACATCGGCGGAATCGACGTCGACGAGGTGATCCCGGCCGGCAACGGCCTCGTCGACGAGGTGCGTCGGCTCCAGCGCGAGGGGCGGGTCGTCTGCGTGGTGGACACCGCCGACGCCGCCGCCCTCGCGGTCGCGGATTGCGGGATCGGCCTCGTCCGGGCTGCGCAGGAAGCGCCGTGGACCGCCGATCTCCTCTGTGGCGATCGGCTCGACGACGCCCGGTTCCTGATCGAGGCGTGCCGCAGCGCGCGTATCGCCTCGCACCAGAGCGTGCAGCTGGCGGCGATCGGCGCGGGGCTCGGGCTCGTCATGTCGCTGGGTGGGCTCAGTCGCGAGACGTCCGGGCGGGTGGCGACCGCGGTCAATGTGACGAGTCTCGTCGCGATGGCGAACGGCGTGCGGTTGAGCGCCGGCCTGGCGCTCCGGCCGGCACCGGCGCGGCGGGACACGACGCCGTGGCACGCCCTCGATGTGGCGACCGTGTTGGAACGGCTCGGGACGTCGATCGACGGCCTCGGTGTCGCCGAAGCTGCGCGGCGGTACGTCGGCGAGGCGTCGCCGCCCGGCACGCTCGCACGGCTCGGGGAAGCAATGCTCGACCAGCTCCGCAATCCGCTGACGCCGATACTCGCCGTCGGGGCCGGGCTCTCCGCCGTCGCGGGCTCGGTGATCGACGCCGCGCTCGTAACGAGCGTGGTCGTGTTGAACGCCGCCATCGGCGGCGTGCAGCAGCTGCGCACGGACGCAGCGATCGACGGGCTCTCCGAGCACGTCCCGGCGCACGTGATGGTTCGTCGGGACGGCCGCGAGGAGACCATCCACACCGCTGCCATCGTTCCCGGTGACGTGCTCCTGCTCCGCGCGGGCGACGCCGTGCCGGCGGACTGCCGTATCGTGGCGCAGGACAACCTCGAGGTGGACGAATCCAGCCTGACCGGCGAGTCGCTCCCGGTCGCGAAGACAATCCGCGCCTCGCGGGCGGCGGACGTCGCGGAGCGGAGCTCGATGCTCTACGAGGGCACGTCGATCGCCGCGGGTACCGCGACCGCCGTCGTGATTGCGGTGGGCAACGCCACCGAGGCCCGACGGGCAGCCGGCGCCGCGCGCGCCCGGACGCCGACCGAGGGCGTCGAAGCGCGGCTCGAATCGCTCACGAGCTTCATGGCGCCGACGGCGGTCCTCTCGGGCATCGGCGTCGCCGCCGCGGGATTGCTGCGCGGCCGTCCGGGTCGCGAGGTGATCGGCGCCGGGACGAGCCTCGCGGTCGCGGCGGTGCCCGAAGGGCTTCCCCTCCTCGCCACCGCGGCCCAGCTCGCGGCGGCGCGCCGACTGTCGCTCCGCGGCACGCTCGTGCGAAATCCGCGAACCATCGAGGCCCTCGGACGCGTGGACGTGGTGTGCTTCGACAAAACCGGCACGGTCACCGAAGGACGCCTGCGCCTCCAGACCGTCTGGGACGGTGCAGGCAACGGGGAGAGCGCGGAACCCGTCCGGCGCGCGATTCTCGCAGCCGCACTGCGCGCCACTCCCGAGGCGGTCGGCGGACGATCGCTGCCGCATCCGACCGACCAGGCGTTGGCCGATGCGACCACGGCCCGTGTGCTCGCGCCCGACGACGATCTACCGGGCTGGATCCGGCTTGCCGAGCTGGCGTTCGAGCCCGGCCGGGCCTATCACGCGACGCTCGGTCGCCTCGACGATACGTTACGCCTGAGCGTGAAAGGCGCACCGGAAGTCGTCATCGCGCGGTGCCGCGCCTGGCAACGGCCGGACGGCAGCGTGGTCGCGATGGACGCGGGCCTCCAGGCGCGGCTCGCGGAAGAAGCGGGGCAGCTCGCGGGAGGCGGGTTGCGCATCCTCGCGGTCGCGGAGCGCGACGCGCCGCTCGACGCGGCGTTCGACGGCGACGCCGTCACGGATCTCCTGTTCCGCGGCTTTCTCGGTTTCAGCGATCCCGTGCGGGTGACGGCGGGCGACGCGCTGCGCGGCCTGCGAGCGGCTGGCGTCACGCCCATGCTCATGACCGGGGATCATCCCGGTACGGCCGCTCGGATCGCGCGGGAGCTGGAGATCGCCGATGACGCCGGCGTCGTCACCGGCGCCGAGATCGAGGACCTCGACGATGACGCGCTGGATACCGTCCTTACGACGACGCGCGTGTTTGCGCGCGTGACGCCCGCGCACAAGGCCCGGCTCGTCGCCGCGCTGCAACGCACCGGCCACACGGTCGCCATGACGGGCGACGGGGCCAACGACGCCGCCGCGATCCGCATGGCGAACGTCGGCATCGCGCTCGGGCGGCGCGGCACGGCCGCGGCGCGCGATGCGGCCGACCTGGTCGTCACCGACGACCGCATCGAGACGATCGTGGACGCGGTGCTCGAGGGCCGCGCCATGTGGGTATCCGTCCGCGACGCCGTCGCCGTGCTCGTCGGGGGCAACCTGGGCGAGCTCGCGTTCACCGTCGCGACCAGCATGCTGGGCGAAGCGCCGCTGAACGCCCGCCAGCTCCTCCTGGTGAACCTACTGACCGACGTCGCGCCCGCCATGGCCATCGCGCTTCGCCCGCCGCCGCCCACGACGGCGGAAGCGCTGCTCCACGAAGGGCCCGAGGCGTCGCTCGGCGGGCATCTGACGGCCGACATCGCCTGCCGGGCCGCGTTCACGGCGGCCGGTGCGGGCGTTGCCTGGATGCTGACGCGCGCGCGCGGCGCACGCAGGGAGGCCGGCACGGTAGCGCTCACGGCCCTCGTGGCGACGCAGCTCGGTCAGACGCTCGCGAGCGGCGGCCGAAGTCCGCTGGTGGTCGCGACGGGACTCGGTTCGTTCGCCGCGCTCAGCGCAGTCGTGCAGACGCCGGGCCTGAGCCAGCTCTGCGGCTGCACGCCGCTCGGCATCACCGGCTGGACCACGGCACTCGCCGCGTCCGGGGCGGCCACCGCCGCGTCGGTCGCGGTGCCGTGGATCTGGCCGGGCGCCGAGGCGTGGTTCGAGGGACGTGCGCATGAGCTGTCGCGCGCCTGGCCCACCATCGCATCGCTGCGCGCCTGGTCGCCCTGGCGCGTCGACGGTATCGTTCGGACCTTCATCGAGCCCACCGGAGTCGCGAGGGACTGACCATGCGCAGGGCGCCGTGCCGGCCGCTGCCAGGGTCGACGACATGAGAAACGAGTACTTCGAGCGTGTTCACCCCCACTCGGCGAGGAGAGCCGACATGCGCGGTCGCAAGCCGATGGTGCTGTTCCTGTGTGCCGACAACTCGGTTCGTAGCCAGCTCGCCGAGGCGCTGCTGCGCCACCACGCCGGCGATCGCTTCGAGTGCACCAGCGCCGGACTCACGCCGAAGCCGGTCCATCCCCTTCTCCCGCAGGTGCTTCGAGAGTCGGGCGTCGAGCCCGGCGCCCTGGACCCGAAGGGTCTGAAGGCCTTTCTCGGGCACGGCGCCCGGTTCGCGATCATTCTGCGCACCCCCGACGAGACCGAAGCGCCCCGCATCTTTCCGTTCGCAACCCGCACGATCCATTGGGAGATTCCCGATCTCGGATGCGACGGTGACACCAACGACGCGCTCGCCGCGCTTCGCCACACGCGCGACGAGATCGCCGCCCGGCTGCGCTGCTGGCTAGCGAGTGTCGAGCCGCCGACGCCGTACCGGACCGCCGCCTAGACGATCGACGGGAATGCGCGCGAATCTCGCCGGACGAGAAGCCATCCTCCCATGCGGATATCGATGACCGAGCAGTCCGACACGACCATCAGGTGTCACACGAGCATCTGGCCGAGCACGGATCGTCGGGATTGTCGTCGACAATGAGGATCGGATGCTGCGGTGCGGCCATGGCAGACCACCGATACGGGAAACGGATTTCCACGTAAGGTCCTCGCAGTGGCTAAAGCGCCCTGCGCGGAAAATACCGGCGCGGCTTCCGGACTTCGATCCAAACTGAGGCCGCGTCAGCCGGGGGGAAGGGCACGCCCTGTCAACACAAAGTAGAAATGTCCGCTCCGGCCCCAAGTAGAGATGTCCGCCTTACGGTGCGAGAGAGGTCGGGGAGCGCGAGGGAGCACCGGCACGGATCCGCTGCTTCTCGCGTAGGCTGATCTTCGGGTGTGCCAGGCGCGCGGCATCGCGCTGTTGCTGTTGGGTCGCGATCCATTCGAAGACGCCGTCGAGGTGCTTGTGCTCGACGATGGCCCCGGGATCGATGCACGCGTGATCCTTCGGAAAGAGGCGAGCCGTGAGCTCCTGGCCGTTGGCTCGAAGGGTGACTGTCCCGTCCGCGGCTTCGTGGACCGTGACCGTCGTGCCGCGCAGTCGGCGATTCGGGACCGTATCCGC
>Ga0335084_10000049_pt1 | contig 71049 bp, 74 predicted proteins | sample Lox_Sample_44_FD_206721 | JGI IMG/M metagenome (GOLD analysis project Ga0335084, IMG submission 206721) | Soil microbial communities from Loxahatchee National Wildlife Refuge, Florida, United States - Lox_Sample_4.4 | ecosystem: Environmental > Terrestrial > Soil > Wetlands | place: USA...
CGGCTGGAGGGCGGCGCAGTGTGCGTCGCGGACTCGCCTCGGCCAGTGAACGAACGCGTGAACAGTTCGCGACGGCATCAGTCCGCGCGGGCCGGATCTCCGCACCCGAGCAGACGAACTGATGCCCCAGCGCACCCCTTCGCGCGGCGCGCCGGTGGAGCCGCGCAGGCGCGCGGCACGACCTTGCTCAGCGCGGGGGCAGCGCCGGGTCGGGCACGCGGCCCGGATCGTTCGGGGCCCGCACCGGGGTGTACGGCGCCGTGGGGTAGGGGTTGCCGCACTGGCAGACCCGGCAGCCCCGGGTGCCGTCACGCGTGCAGTCCGGCGCGGTGGCGCAGCGCAGCCCCTGCGACTCCGGGCAGAGGTCCTTGTCGTTCATCGCGCACCCCGGAGCGAGCGCGAGGGCGAGGATGGCGGCGAGCAGGGGCGAGCGCATGAGCCCCCGCACCCTAGCGTGCCCGCGGTGGCCTCAGCGCGAGGAGACCTGCTTCCCCGTCCAGAGGCTCTTGGGGATCATGCAGTGGACGCCCTTGCGCACGTCCACCACCTGGCTCACCCGGCAGTCCGCAGCCAGCGCGGTCAACGAGTAGGCCTCCTCCCGGGTCAGGCCCTTGGTGGTGCTGAGGAAGTCCACCGCCTCGCTGACCGCGTTGACCATCGCCTTGCCCAGATCCTCGTCGAAGCCCACGGTGATCCAGTGGGTCTTGGTCTCGATGCGCGGCCAGCTGAGCTTCAGGTCCTTGCGCACGATGGGCTGGAGCTCGATCTCCTCGAAGGAGCACTCCATCGCGGTGAGGTTCACCTCGCCGTTGCCCTGCGCACAGTGCGAGTCGCCGGTCCAGATGAGCCCGCCCTCCAGGAACACCGGGATGAAGATGGTCGAGCCCGCGGTCAGCTCGTTGATGTCCATGTTGGACCCGTTCTTCCAGGGCCGGAGCGTGCTCACCGGCGCCATCGGGTCCTTCACTCCGCCCTTCCGGGGCGAGGGGTCATCGGGATCGATGCCCACCGCCAGCGTGCCCGGAAACGGCCGGATGGGGATCTCGATGCCCGGCTTGAAGACGACAGTGGCCTTCTTCGGGTCGATGTCGAAGTACTGGACGTGTCCCTCGGGGAAGCTCCCGGCCAGCGCCCCGATGGTGGGGAACTCCTTGCCGGGGAGGTTGAAGTTCGCCCCGAGCTTCTTGGGGACGATCTTCCGGATCCGGATCTCCATCACGTCGCCCGGCATCGCGCCCTTCACGTAGATGGGACCGGTGAGCGAGTGCGGCCCGCCCCCGGGGTTGGCCTTCCGCAGCTCGACGATCTTCTCGATGGTCGTGCCCTTCTGGATCTGGCCCCTGGCGTGCATCACCGTCTCGACGGAGACGATCTCCCCGGACTCGATGGTGAGCTTCGGGGTCTCCTTCGGGTCCAGCCATCCCCACTGCACGTTCTCGGGCGAGGCCTTGAGGCGGTGGACCTTCGGTGTGTCGGCGGCGTGGACGACCGCGGAGAGCACGGCGGCGCCCACGAGCGCCGGGCGCAGGATCTTCTGCAACATGTCTGGCTTCCCCTCGTCTGGCTGCCCGAAGATGGCAGCCACCTGAAGGGTAGGGGCCAGAGACACACTGCGTCAAACCGACCGTTCGGTCAGCACCCAAGTCGGCGGAATCCCGTTCATTTGGTAGGTCCCCGCGCCTAAGCTCGACCCGTGGCGCTTGCCCCAGAGCTCCGCACCTTGCAGTCCCGCCTCGCGCTGCCGGTGGGCATCCTGGTCGCGACGCACCTGGTGGGAATCCTCGGGTACCACTGGCTGTGGCGCAACCGCGGCGGTACCTGGATGGATGCCCTGTTCATGACCTTCACCACCGTGGCCACCATCGGCTACGGGGAGGTGAAGCCGCTCGACGACGCAGGGCGGATCTTCACCATCCTCATCGCGACCACCGGGATCGGCAGCCTGTTCTACACCTTCACGGTCGGGCTGGATCACCTCACCAGCGACTCGACTCGCCTGTGGCGGAGGAAACGCCGGATGCAGGAGCGCATCGACACGCTGGAGCGGCACTTCGTGGTGGCCGGGTACGGGCGGGTGGGGCGCGAGGCCGCGCACGAGCTGACCCAGGCGGGGGTCCCGGTGGTGGTGGTCGACCCAGGCCCAGCGGCGGTGCGAACCGCGGCCGAGGCGGGCTTCCTGGTGCTGGAGGGCGACGCCGCGGAGGACGCGGTGCTCGAGCGCGCGGGGGTCCGGAGAGCCCGTGGCCTGGTGGTCACGACCGCGAACGACGCGACCAACCTCTACGTCATCCTCTCGGCCCGTCTGCTGAACCCGAACCTCTTCATCGCCTCGCGCGCCGTGGATGATGCCTCGGCGCCCAAGCTGCTACGGGCCGGAGCCAACCGGGCCATCAGCCCCTACGCCATCGGCGGGCGCCGGCTCGCGCACCTGATGCTCAGCCCCCGGGTGGTGGACTTCTTCGAGACCGCGTTCCGGCGGGGAAAGCAGGCCCTGCGCATCGCCGGACTCCAGCCCTCGGCCTCCGCCACGAAGCGCTCGGTCGCCGCGCTGGTGGGAGCCGGGGCCGCGGGGGTCACCGTGCTCGCCGTGCTCCGGGGAGACCAGGTGGTGCGCTCGCCGGATCCGGAGTTCTCGCTCGGGACGGACGACCACCTGCTGGTGCTCGGGACGGACGAGCAGATCGAGGCCCTCGAGCGCGCGATGTCGCAATGAGCCCGGTCAGTCCGGGGCGGTGATCGCCGGCCGCGCTGCTCGCCAGGACTGGACCAGGACGATCCCCGCAGCGACCGCCGCGAGCCCGAGCCCGTCCAGGGGCCGGACCGGCTCGCCGAGCAGCAGCGCCCCGAGCGCGAGGCCGAAGATGGGGGTCAGGAAGTAGTAGGCGCTCACCCGGCTCGCCTCTCCGTGCCGGAGAAGCCAGAACCAGAGGAACGACGCGCCGAGGCTCATGACCAGGACCACGTAGGCGAGGCTCAGGGTGAAGGAGGGAGTGGGCACGAGGTGCGGCGCGCCCTCCAGCAGCGCGGCCAGCGGAACCAGAGTGAGCGAGGCGGCGCCGAGCTGCACGGTATTGGCGGCGAGGAGATCCTCCGGCGTGCGCAGCCGCTTGAACACCAGCGTCGAGCCGACCAGGGCCACCACCCCCAGGAACGCCAGCACCACGTCGCCGGGACGGGCGGCCTGCGTCCCGGCGCGCGCGGACATGGCCATCAGGACACCGCTGAACCCGAGCAGGAGCCCGGCGACCTTCTTCACCGTGAGCGGCTCGTCGAGGAGCACCGGCGCGACCAGGGCGAGGAGGAGCGGGTTGGTGCTGGCGATGATCGCCCCCATCCCCGAAGACAGATGCCGCAGCGCCTCGTAGGTGCAGCCCAGGTAACCGGCGTTGGCCAGGAGCCCGTACCCCGCGATCTGCGCCCAGGCACGGGGCGTCCGGGGCCACGGCCTGCGGAGCGCGACCACGACGCAGGCCATCAGCACCGAGGCAAGGGCGAAGCGGACGGTCAGAACCCAGAGGGGCTGGCCGAGCCGGGACAGGACGCGGCTGGGGACGAATGCCGAGGCCCAGAGGAACACGTAGAGCAGCGCCAGGGCGGTGCCAGCCGGGCCGTGGGCGCGGAGCTCGGAGCGGTTCATCGGGTCCAGGGACACTCACCGTCCGGGCGGCCGGGCGCAAGCACAGATGCAGCGAAGCGTCCGCAGGCCAGCCCCTCTTCTACCCGGCGCGGAGGTGCTCGACGAGGATCTTCACCCCGAGCCCGATGAGGATGACGCCACCGAGCATGTCCAGCCGGCGCCCGACCATCGCCCCGGCGCGGCGTCCGGCGACCAGCGCTGCCACGCACAGCACCGCGGTCGTCACCCCGATGGTGATGACCGAGAGCGCGAACGGCGCGTCGAGCATCGGCAGGGTGATTCCCACCGCCAGCGCGTCGATGCTGGTCGCCACCGCCAGGACGAGCATGACCCGGAAACCGAACACCTCCGCCTCGCTCCGCGGCCGGGCGTCCTCCTTCGAGCCGCGGGCCTCCCAGAGCATCTTGGCGCCGATGGCCCCGAGGAGGACGAAGGCGATCCAGTGGTCCCACGCCTCGACCAGCGGGCCCACCCGCGCGCCCACCAGCCACCCCACGACGGGCATCAGGGCCTGGAATCCGCCGAAGAACAGCGCCACCCGCACCGCGTGGCGAAGGCGCACCGCCGGCACCGCCATCCCGCGCGCAGCCGACACCGCCGCCGCATCCATCGCCAGTCCCACGGAGAGGGCGAGGATGGCGCCGAAGTTCATCACCGCGTCGCGAGAGCGGTCAGGCCGCCGGTGGAGGTGCGCTGGCCGCCGGTGCAGCAGCGGGGGAGGGGGGTGCCGTGGCGGCCGGTTCGCCCTCGGCGACCCAGGCCTCGAGCAGGGTGTAGCTCACGGCGAGGATGACCGGGCCGATGAACAGCCCGATGACCCCGAAACTGAGCAGCCCGCCGATGACCCCGGCGAAGATCAGCAGGATGGGCAGGTTCGCCCCGCGGGTGATGAGCCAGGGGCGGAGCACGTTGTCCATCGTCAGGACCACCAGCGTCCAGACCAGCAGGAAGGTGCCCCATCCTGGCGAGCCGGACCAGTAGAGCCACACCACGGCAGGCACCATCACCAGGAACGGTCCCACCTGCGCGATGCAGAGCAGGAACACCACCGCGGTGAGCAGCCCGGCCCGGGGGATACCGGCGATGGCCAGCCCGATGCCCGACACCGCGGACTGGACCAGCGCGGTGACGATGACCCCCAGGGCGACCGCACGGATGGCCTGGCCGGCGAGCACCACCGACGCCTCGCCCTGCTGGCCGGCGAGCCGGCGAAAGAACAGGAGCACCCCCCGAGCGGCGACGTCGCCCTTGGCGAAGAGGACGATGGAGATGATGAGCATCACCAGGAAGTGGACGAGGAGCGTGCCGAAGGACCCGGCCTGGGCGCCGAACCAGCGGACCACGCTGCCGACGTAAGGCTCGATCCGCGCGGAGAGGGCGCCGGGGTCCGCCTGCGACAGCTCGGTCCAGAACCGGGCGATGCGAGGCCCGAGCGGGAGGGACTGGACCCACGCGGGCGGCGGAGGGATCTGGAGGGTGGGCAACGCGCGGGCGAGGGAGATCAGCCGATCCGATTGCTCGATGACCGTGTCCACGGCGAGCCAGACCGGGACCACGATGATCAGAAGGAGGATCAGCGCCATCACTGCGACCGCCGGCGCGCGGCGACCACCGAGCCGGGCCTGGAGCCGCCGGAAGAGCGGCCAGGTGGCGACCACGATGGTCACCGACCAGATCCCCGGACCGAGGAACGGGCGGACCACCCAGAGAGTGCCGAGGAGGAGCCCGCTGATGGCCAGGATGGCCATCACCGTCTGTGGGAGGTTGCTCACCCGTATCGCCATGCCGGCCTCCGAGAATGCTGGGAGCCAGAGTCTAGAGGACTCGCGCGGAGGAGGCCCGAGGTATGAAGGGCGGCATGGACGAACCGGGCGCGATCGCCGCGGAGGTCGAGGAGGTCCGGACCTGGGTGCGCGCGACGCTCCCGGGCGCCGGACAGGGGCTCCGCGTCCTCGAGGTCGGCTGCGGTCCGGGCGTCCTCGCCGCGCGCCTGCTCGAGGACGGTGTCCTGGTCACCGCGATCGACGTCAGCGAGGAGCAAGTGCGGCTGGCGCGCGAACGCGCGGTTCCGGCCATCGTCTGCGACTTCCTCTCCTTCGAAGGCGAACCGTTCGACGCGCTGCTGTTCACCCGATCGCTCCACCACATCTCTCCGCTGGGGGCGGGAATCTCGAAGATCCGGGAGCTGGTCCGGCCCGGCGGGCTCATCCTGGCGGACGAGTTCGCCCACGACGAGATCGATGCGGCCAGCGCGGCGTGGTTCTGGGATCTCCAGGCGGTCCTCGAGCAGTGTGGGGCGCTTGCGCCGGACGTGCCGCGGCGGCATGGCCACCACGGCGCTCACCGGTCGGCGGACGACGGGCCGTCGCCGGATCCGCTCCAGCGCTGGCGCGAGCGGCACCTGCACGACCCGCCGCTCCACGGGGCGAAGACGCTGATCGCCGCGCTCCGCAGGACGTTCGAGCTCCGGCCCCCCGATCGCGGTCCGTACCTGCACCGCTACTTCTCGGACCGCGTCGATGGCTCGGACGCGGGGACCCGCCTCTTTCTCCGCGTCCGTGACCTGGAGAGACTCCGGGTGCGTCAGGGGCTGCTGGTGCCGGTTGGCCTCCGCCTCGTCGCTCGCCGGTCAACGGCGCAGGGCCGGAGGGCTGCTCATCGTTCCTCGGGTGGCGTCCGGCGCCGGAAGGCACCGAAGAGGAGGAGGTCGTAGGCGATCTTCATCGCCGAGCCGATCACCAGCGGAGCCGCCAGGGATGCTCCGCCCATGAGGAGCCCGGCGAACCCGCGCGCGATGGAGAGACCGGGACGCGGCTCGACGATGGCGGCGCCTCGGCCTGCGGTGGCCACGCACCGGGCGGCGCCCTCCCTCACAGCGTCCGATAAGATGCGTTATGTCAACTCGGGAGGCGCCTCGCCCAGGCGCGCCCGGACCTTCACTTCGTGCGCCCTCCTCCGTGCGACTCGAGGTAGTGCTCCTTCAAGAGATCTGCGCCGAAGTCGTGGTCGAAGTCGCGCCACACGCTGTGCACGTGGTTGGCCCCGTTCTGGGTGTTGTCGTACTCGAGGACGAACGTGCCGCCCTGCACCCGGTAGTAGTGCCCCTGGCCGCGTTCCGTCCCACCCGCCCAGGTGAAGTGGAGCCGCTCCAGGCCTGACCGCTCCAGCCGCTCCCAGTCCGCCGCGGCGAGGTCCGGTCGATGCCGCCCGAGGTATTCCTTGATCAGGCGGACCAGCAGACCCCGCTGGCTCTCGTCCAGCTGCGCATAGGCGATCCCCTCCGGCCGGGTGTCCGCACGGCCCGGGAGGTTGAGGATCTCCGGCGGGGCTCTGGTCGAGGACACGGCGATCTTCCGCTGGCCCTCGCGGAGCGACTTCACCAGCGCGCGGCCCAGGTCCTCCTCCGAGGCCAGAATGCGGAGGCCGGCGCGGGGGCCGGTCCGGACCTCGGCCGGATTGCTTCCAAAGAACGAGGGCGTCTGGGCGGCGCTCGCAGGCCCCACGGAGGTGACGTTCACCGAGAGATGGTGTCCCTCGACCCGCCAGCCCCAGGGCTCGCTTCCCCCAGGATTTCCGAAGACGGTGACGTAGTACAGCTCTGGGTCACGCGTCGGCCCGCCGCCACCCTCCAGCTCCGCGAGGATGGTCTCCAGGCTGATGATCTCGGTCGCCTTCTCGTATCCGGTCCGACTCAGGCCACTGGAGAGCAGCGCCCGGGCGAGACGGCGCTGTTCGGCGGACATCTGCTTGAACGCCAGCCCCTTCCGGGCCCCCGGGACGTAGTGCCAGTGCACCCGCTCCTGGTCCTTGAATTCCAGCTGCGTCTGCCGGCGTTGCTCCGGCGTCAGCGCGCCCAGCAACGCGCTCGCTGCAGCAGACATCTCGCGGTTGGCGGCATCAGCATTCATCTGAGACACCAGGAACCCGAAGGCCAGGAGGACCCGGAAGGTGGAGCCCATCGGAATACCTCCGCTCGCCGCAAGTGGCACCCTTCAGCCTAGCGAGTAAAGTTCGGCCGGTGGCGTTCGTGCGCTCGGCGGCCATCACGCTCGCGGTGCTCGCAGCCTGGGCGTGCGCGACGCCCGGCACCGGCTGGATCCGCACCGAGCTTTACCTCGGCCGCAATCTCTCCGACGGCGGGATCGTCGACCAGGAACAGCTCGACGCCTTCCTCGCCCGCGAGGCAGCACCGCGGCTCGGAGGATGGACCGTGCTCGCCGGCCGCGGCCGGTGGACCTCCGCGGACGGCGGCGGCGTCGACGAGCCCACCTCGGTGCTGGTCGTGCTCCACGGTCCGGGCGAGGAAGCCGCCCTGGAGGCAGTGCGGCGTGCCTACGCTCGCGAGTTCGGTCAGCAGTCGGTGCTCCGGGTCGACACCCCGGCAGTGGCCAGCTTCTGAGTCCTCAGCTTCCGGCACGCAGCAGGTCTCAGTGACCGACCCCGGCTCCGGTCGCCCCCTCGCGAAACACCGTCGAGGTGTCGAGAGACCGGTCCTTCGTCGCCGGGTCGATGCCGAGCTGGCGGAGGGTCTCGTCGTCGGGGAAACCCGTCTCTTGCAACCCTGCGCTTCGCTGGAATGCGCGGATCGACGCTCCGAGCTGTGTCTCCGGTGGCGCGTCGGCCGCAAGGAAGCCCCGCTGACGGAGCGCAGCCGCGAGCTGCTGCCGCGAGTTCGGGTTCGGCAGGTTCACCTCGAAGGGCGCCAGCGGAGAGGTCCCCACCGCTCCGGATGGGGGCTGCGCGCCCTGTCCCTCCGGGTCGTGTGCACAGCCGAGGAGCAGGACCATCGCGGTGAGCGCCGGGGCAAGGCGGGAAGATCGGGACACGGCTCCTCCTCGGAGGGGGCAGGCTCGCGCAGGCGTGGAGGGCCGTCCAGGGGCGGTGGGCTCAATCGTCGTCGTCCTGCTCGCTGGACTCCTTCTCCGCGGTCTCCGCGGTGCCGGGGTCCGCCACCCCCTCCCCCGGAACCGCCAGCGCGGCCCCACCGTGGACGAGCGCCCCGCCTCGGTGGCCAGCCTGGATCCCGAGCGCGAGCATCCCCACCGAGAGGACCACGCTGGTCGCCCCCGCCAGGACGAACGGACGCCTCCGATGTCGCAACGCGAGCGCGACCACCGCGGCAGCGAAGGTGCCCGCGGCCGTTCCGGTGAAGGCACGGGCCGCACGCTCATGGGCGGCGATGCCAGCCTCGCCGGTCCGGGCCTCGAACCGCTCCTCATCCTGCTCCCCGGTGCGCAGGGCCACCGCGGCGGCCGCGAGGATGAGCCCCTGGAGCACGAGCGCGAGCAGCCAGGCCCTCCCAGGGAGGCGGTCGGTGGCGATGGCCCACACCATGACTCCCAGAAGCAGGGGCATCACCAGGGCGAGGCCGAGTGGGACGTGGACGACGGCGGGGTGCAACGGCAGAGTGTTCATCGCCTTCTCCTCTGGAGTTCGACCCTGCTCGTGCCCGACCCTGCTCCCCATCGCCATCCGTCGGACGACGGAGCATCGCCGCGCCCGGGCTCGACGGGCACCGCAGCGGGCCTCCCTGCGTCGGATGACGGAGCTCCAGGCGAGAGATTGCGCTCGGCCGCCCTCTTCCTTGGCATCGTCCTGCTCATCGGAATCGACCTCGTCGAGGACTGGCAGCACGGGTCGCGGGGTGTGCATCTGGGCCTCGAGTCGGTGGTCCTGGTACTCGCCGCCGCCGGCCTGTGGTTGCTCCGGGCCCGCGTCCGCCGGGAACGGATGGCGGCCCGTGCCGTCCGGGCGCGGCTGGCGGAGGCCAGCGCCGCAGCCGAGGCCTGGCGCCGCGAGACGGAGGTCCTCGCTGCCGGCCTCGGGCGTGCGATCGACTCGCAATTTCAACAGTGGAAGCTGACCGAGGCGGAGCGGGAGGTGGCGCTCCTGCTCCTCAAGGGGCTGTCCCTCCGGGAGATCGCCGGCCTCCGGGAGACCAGCGAGCGGACGGTCCGCCAGCAATCGCTCGCCGTCTACCGCAAGGCGGGACTTGCCGGCCGGGCCGAGCTGTCCGCGTTCTTCCTCGAGGACCTGCTCGCACCGCCCGCGCCCGCCCCACCGGTCCGCTGAGCCCACGCCCCGGCGCTGCTGGCGAAGTAGCCCGCGCGGCGCGTCCGGGCTCAGCGGCTGCGGCCGTCGAAGGGGGTGATCCGGAACTGGTCCGGCTCGAACCCCTCCAGGCACCGCACGTTCACTGCGACCGTCTCCTGGCCGTCCCGACCCTTGCCGCGGGCGAAGGACTTGATGCCGCAGGTCCGGCAGAACAGGTGATGGATGGAGTGCTTGTTGAAGCGGAACCGCGACGCCGGAACGAAGCTCAGGAGCGTTCCTGCCCTGCCGCACATCGAGCAGTTACAGCTGAGGGCGGCGGGATTCCGGTCGAGCTCCACCGTGTACCGCACCGCCCCGCAGTGACAGCTGCCGCGCCTGGTCTCCGTGTCCACCATCGGATGCCCTCCGCTCGCCTGGAAGCTGTCATCGCCCGCGGGTGAGTTCAACCCTCAGCGAGGCTGTCTTCCCTCGGTCTTCCGGTTAGAGTTCCCGCCCGATGACGAGGAGCCCCACCGTGAGCGAGAAGAAGCCCGAGGCCGCGCCGATCGCAGCGCCGACGCCCTTCACCCCCATCGACCAGCACCTCTTCGAGTCGCGGACGGTGTTCGTCAGCGGCGAGGTGAACGCCGACCTCGCGCTCCGGGTGAACCGGCTGCTCCTGGCCCTCGAGCGGAGCAACCCCACCCTGCCCATCGTCCTCTGGGTCGACTGCCCCGGCGGCGAGGTCTATTCGGGGTTCGCCATCTACGACACCGCCCGCTTCATCTCTCCCCGCATCCTCACCGTGGTGGCCGGCTTCGCCGGGAGCATGGGCTCGGTGATTGCCCTGGCCGCGGAGAAGGAGGACCGGGTCGCCCTCCCCAACGCCAAGCTCCTCATCCACCAGCCGCTGGTGGGCGGGGTCATCCACGGCTCGGCCAGCGACCTGGAGATCCACGCCCGGGACATCATCGAGCTGAAGAAGAAGATGCACCGGCTCTACGCCGAGCGGACCGGCACGCCCCAGGAGCGCTTCGTGGACCTGATGGAGCGAGACCGGTGGATCGACCCTCCGGCGGCCATCGATCTGGGCCTCATCTCCAAGGTGGTCAGCACCCGCAAGGAGCTGGACACGCTCCTGCAGCGGGGACACTGAGGCGGCCGGGGATCAGCCGCCGAGGCCCTCGAGGTAGGTCACGTAGCTGCTCACCGCGCCGTCGAGCCCGGCCACCTTCGGGTTGCTGGACTCGATGACGAAGTACTCGTCCGGGGCGTGGGCGCCGGAGCCGTGCCCCAGCCCGTAGTGGCCGGCGGGGAGGCTCAGCGGCTTCCCGGTGAAGAGGTAGCCCGGCCACGAGCCGGCGTTCCGGGGCCAGAGCAGCGGGTCGATGCCCGCGCGCCGGTACGCCCGGTCCAGGGTCTTGACGAACTCGGAGTCTGGCGGCGTGCTGGTCGGGTCGTAACCGCCGGTCATGTTCACCTCCAGGTCGCCGAAGCCGCGCTTCTCCAGATGGGCCTTGAGCGCGGCCAGCGACCGCTCCGCAGTCATGTCCGGCACCAGCCGGAGGTCGAGCTTGGCCACCGCCCGGGCCGGGAGCATCGTCTTCCCGCCTGGGCCGGTGTAGCCGCCCACCAGACCCTCGATGTTCACCGTTGGCCGGCCGGCCAGCCGCTGCAGCGCGTGCTGCCAGTCCTCGTCGCGGATCCACTGCTTCGCGCCGAGGAGCTGTTTGGCCTTGGCCTCGCTCATCCGCTGGGACGCCCGCTGGATCATCTGCAGCTCGGCGGCGGACGGCGGGCGCGCCGCGTCGGCGAATCCGTCGATCGCCGGCTCGGCTCCGTCGGGCGTGACCAGCGTCGCCAGCGCCTGGACCAGGTGAAACGCCGGGCTGTCCAGCCGCGCCCGGTTGGCCGAGTGCACGTCCTTCGATGGCCCGCGTCCCCAGCGCGCTCCGCTCGCCACCAGCTCCAGCTCGATGACCCCCTTGGCCCCGAGGCTGAGCGTCACCTCTCCGTCCGGGTCCTGCATCGCGCTGGGCATGAAGATGCCGACCGACTTCGCCAGAGCCGCGGCGATGTCCTGACGGCGCACCACTTCGCCGAAGTGAGGCGAGCCGACCTCCTCCTCCCCCTCGGCGACGAGGACCAGGTTCACCGGGAGCTTCCGCTTCCCGGCGCGGTAGGCGTGCAGCGCCGAGAGAAACGCCGACTCCGGTCCCTTCTGGTTCACCGCCCCTCGGCCCACGAGGACCTTGCCGAAGCCGGGCTTGTCGACCAGGCGGCCCTCGAACGGAGGCGAGCTCCATTCCGCGGGGTCGGCCTGCTTCACGTCGTACATGAAGTAGAGGCCCAGCGTCTTCCGGGCCCCGCCGTCGAGCGTGGCGAACACGCCAGGCTTCCCGCTGGTCGGCACTTGCTCGACCTTCTGGAACCCGGCGTCCCGGAGCATCTGGAGAAAGAACGGCAGCCCGGTGTCGTAGCCGCGGTTCTCCGCGCAGATGCACGGCTCGCGGATCCACGCCTGGAGGCGCTGCACGTTCTCGTCGTGCCGGCGGGCGATCTCCGCGGCCAGGGGTCCGGAGGGCGCGGCCCCGAGGGCGGGACGCGGCCAGGACGCAGCGGCCGCCGTTCCGATCGCGGCGCCGAGGAGAGAGCGACGTGAGAGGTGGGTCATGAAGCCGGCGAGTCTTGGCCCTGCCCTCCATGGCTGTCGAGAAGATCCGGGTGGGCGATCATCACCACGGCGAGCCCGCCCTGCCGGGCCACGTTCACCACCTGCTGCTGCGAGGCTCGACCGGTGAGTGACAGCCCCTCCTCCGTCGGGGCAAGCCCCAGCACCACGTAGAAGGGCTCGAGCCGCACTCCACCATCCGGGGCGAGGACCGGGAACTCGTGGACCGGGAGCTGCACCAGCTGCTGCACGACCCAGGCGTCCGGTTCGGCCATCGCCCCGTCCAGGGCCTGCTCCCAGACGGGCTGCGTCTGCTGGGCGCCGATGCAGACCCCCGTTCCCCCGTAGGCCCGGTTCGGCTTCAGGACCAGGAGCTCTCGCTCGGAGCGGACGAACTCCGGCAGGTCCCCCACGCTCCCGTCCGCGAGCTGCGTCGTCCTTCCCCGCACCAGCCGGGTCCAGGGCACGTGACGGCGGAACACCCGGCGCTCCCCGGGAGTGAAGTGGCGATCCGCGAGCGCGGGGTCGGTGAACACCTCCCACATGCTCTTCTGCTCCACCTCGGCGGCGATGGAGGAGATCATCCGGTTCTGGGCGAGCAGGGCACGCATCGGCGCGACGTCCACTCCGCGCCGGCTCAGCTCTCGCAGCTCCTCCACCGAGTAGTCACGGTAGCCGAGGTCCACCGCCTCTCCCTGGAACAGCACCTCGTCGCCGTCGAGGACCAGCTCGGTGGGATCGGCGTGACAGACCTGCACCCCGAAGCGCCGGTGGAGGTGCTCGGCGAGGAGCGCCTGCTCCTCCGGACCGGTGTCGGCCCACCGCGGCTCGATGAAGCAGATCCGCCGGCCCGGTCGGCCCAGCGCCTCCAGGTGCTCCAGCATCTGTCCGGCGAGGAGATCGCGCACGTCCTGCCCGAGCGTCAGGCGCAGCGCGGGATCCGCCTGCCGGAGCAGGGGCCCCAGCCGCTGCTCGAGGATGCGCTCCGAGGTGGGGAGCATGTGGAGCCCTCCCACCCCGGTGAGGTTGGGCTCGAGGAACTGCAGGGTGCTCTTCCACTGTGCGCTCTCGAAGAGCGCCGCGGCGTCGAGCCGTCCGAACACCGGGTTCGACCGCACCTGCAGCGGACCCCAGCAGCCGCGGATCCACTCCTCCTCGCCGCGAGAGACGGGGAGCGCAGCGCGGACGCTCGGGTCCACGAGCCACAGCTCGATCAATCGCCGTGTCGCCTCGTGGAGGGTCAACGCGGTGGCATGAAGGTACTGGAGCTGCTCGGGGAGGACGGTCAGCGGCGCGGGAAGGATCCGGACCTCCTCGGCGCGGCCGTCGTGGAGGTAGAGCAGCGTGGCGGCCCGGGCGTCCTCCTCGATCCAGTGGAGGACGTCCCGCATTCGTTCCGGGGCGATGGCGAGCAGCGCCGAGCGGAGCCGGGCGCCGACCCGCCGGCTCGTCAGCCCCAGCTCCTCTGCCGGCGTCTGCATCCCGGTCCTGCGGACGGAGCAAGACCGGTGCCCCCGCGGAACTCCGCACGGTTGCACGGGCCGGGGGCCGCAAGGCTTGCGCGGGACGCGGTGGCACGAGGCGCGACCGAGGGCATCGAGGTCGGCTTCCACTCGGTCCCGGGCCTGGTCCAAGCTGTCCTCTCCTCCATGCGCTTGCGCTTCGCCCTCCTCTGCTGCGCCGCGGTCGGGCTGACCGCCTGCGCGCTGCTGAACACGGCCCCGCCGCCGGCGCCGGGGAAGCTACGGCCCACCTGCGCCGACGTGGAGATGGAGGCGTGCATCGCCGAGTCGGTGACGGTCTCCGCCCAGAGCCTCCCGGGGCTCGACTCCTCGGAGATCGGCGCGTTGCTGGCCGATCGCCGTCCGGTGCCGGTCCGCTGCGTCCTGCGTGAGACGGGCGCGCTCGAGGCCTGTCACGTCCTCGACCCTCGTGGCTCTCCCTACGACGAGTCCATCGAGGCATGGCTCCAGCAGCGGCGCTACACCCCGGTAACCTTCAAGGGGAAGCCGGTGCTGGTGCCGTACACCTTGCTGGTCTCGTTCAACCCTCCGCCCGCCGAGCTCGCCCGGACCTCCGCGGTGCGAATCGAGGTGTTCCGGGCGCTGCTCTTCCGGCTCCGCGGTCCCACCCTCGATGCCGGCACCGCGGCCCGCCCGCTGGTCTGCGTGGGCATCGGAGACGACGTGGCGGATCCCCCCCGGAACGAGATGGAGGCCCTCGCCCGCGCCGGCGCCCAGGTGGAGCCAGCCTCGAGCTGCTGGGGACTGATGCAGACCGTCGGGGGTGCCGCCCCGTTCGGGACCGTCGTGGTCCGCGAAGTGCGCTTCGAGCAACCCGACGTCGCGGAGGTCCGCGCCGAGCTCGGCGTCTCCGGCCAGACGCCCGAGTTCCTCCTCCTGCGGACGAGCCGCCTCGGTGGGCGCTGGCTGGTGGAGGAGCTCCCGGCACCTGTGCCCGATGCGGGTGTGCGAGCGCCGCCCGACGCCGGCGTGCGCTGACGCTCGAAAGCGCTGCCCGGCGACGCCTGCCGGGCGGAGTGGCCGGCCCCGAAGTCGTGAGCGCCCGGGCTTGCGGCCTCGGGCCTCGGCTCCGCTGTGCTCGAGGTCAGCGGACCGGGGGATGCCGGGGCGGCCCGCCCGAGCGGGGCGCCCCCGGTGGGAGCGCGTAGAACTCGCCCAGCGCAGTCCGGATGCCCCGTGCGGTACGCGCCGGGGTGCGACCCAGGAGCACGAGCGCATCGGCCCCCGAAGGGTCCAGCCACAGTTCGTAGGCAGTTCCCGTGCCCTCGCCTCCGACTCCCACCGCGCGCTGGTCGCCGCGGGTGCGGAGAAAGAACCCGTAGCCGACGTCCGAGCCGGGACCCAGCGGCAGCCGCGGCTCCCAGAGCGCGTCGCGCGTCTGCGGCGAGACCACCTTGCCCGTCCGCAGTGCCTCGATGAACCGGAACTGGTCGTCGAGCGTGGTCGTGCCGCGCGCGGCTCCGGGACAGGCTTGGGTCGCGGCCAACGAGGTGCCGGTCATTCCCGCGGGCCCAGTCACGTGCCCCTCCACGAAACGCTCGAAGGGCTCACCCGAAACCTGCGTGACCAGCCGCTCCACCAGCAGCCACGGGCGGTCGTCACCGGGATCGACCCTCGTCCCGGGGGCGGCCAGCAGCGGCACCTTGCTGGCGGCGTCTAGCCGATCGCCCAGATCGTCGACCGAGGGCGGGTGACCGAGCCCGGACTCCGAAGCGAGCCCGGCTGAGCCGGTCAAGAGGTTCGCGACCGTGAGCGAGGCGAAGGAGGTCGCGCCAAGGACCGGGAGCCTCCGATCGAGCCGGTCATCCCACCCGAGCTTCCCGCCCTCGACCAGGAGCCCCACCGCCACCGCTGCCAGGAGTCTCCGGCCAGCGCCAAGGGGCAGGCACGCCGTGCCACCGAAGCTCCGGTCGATCTCCGGCTTTCCAGCGTGCACCACCCGCAGCTGGCCCTCGAAGCCGTCGTTGGCGCCAATCCGCTCGAGGTCGGACCTCAGCGCCAGGAGCCACTCGTCCCGCCGGTCCGCCTTGGCTGCCTCGGCCGGGGCAGGCGCGTGCGAGCAGCCGCCGGTGGCAAGCAGCACCACTGCGAGCATGGTCCGGGGCGCACCCGCACGTCCGTGTGGATGTGAAGCGCTCACTCCCACTCGATGGTGGCGGGCGGCTTGCTCGAGATGTCATAGACCACGCGGTTGATGCCCCGGACCTCGTTGGTGATGCGGGCCGAGATCCGCGCCAGTAGCTCGTGGGGAAGCCGCGCCCAGTCCGCGGTCATCCCGTCCACGCTGGTCACCGCCCGCACCACCGCCGTCGACTCGTAGGTGCGCTCATCGCCCATCACTCCCACGCTGGAGACGGGGAGGAGCACCGCGAAGGCCTGCCACACCTCTCCGTAGAGTCCGACCTTGCGGACCTCGTCCTGCACGATGAGGTCGGCCTTGCGCACCAGCTCCAGCCGCTCCTCGGTCACCTCGCCCAGAACGCGGATGGCCAGCCCCGGCCCCGGGAACGGGTGGCGCATCAGCATCGGCTCCGGCAGGCCCAGCTCCCGCCCCAGGGCCCGGACCTCGTCCTTGAACAGCTCGCGGAGCGGCTCGACCAGCTTGAGCTTCATCACCTCGGGCAGCCCGCCCACGTTGTGGTGGCTCTTGATGGTGGCCGATGGCCCCTTGGTGGACACCGACTCGATGACGTCCGGGTACAGCGTGCCCTGGGCGAGGAAGTCCGCACCCTGGATGTCGCGCGCGGCCTCCTCGAAGACGGCGATGAACTCGCGGCCGATGATCTTCCGCTTCTTCTCCGGGTCGGTCACCCCCGCCAGCCGGTCCAGAAAGCGCTTGCGAGCGTCGACCGTCCTCAGCGGGACGTGGAAGCGGCCCTCGAAGAGCTGCTCCACTTGCTCGCGCTCGCCGGAGCGCAGCACCCCGTTATCGACGAAGATGCAGGTCAGCCGGTCGCCGATGGCCCGGTGGATGAGCAGCGCGGCCACCGAGCTGTCCACCCCGCCCGACAGCGCGCAGATGACCCTCCCCTCCCCCACCTGCTTGCGGATGCTCTCCACCGCTTCCTGGGCGAACCCCTTCATGGTCCAGGCGCCCGAGAGCTTGCAGACGTCGAAGAGGAACGCCCGGTACATGTCCTTGCCCCGCGGGGTGTGGACCACCTCGGGGTGGAACTGGAGCCCGAAGATGGGCCGTTCGCGGTGCGCGGTCGCCGCCAGGGGCGCGTTGGACGTGCGGGCGATGGGCTCGAAGCCGGGCGGAAGCACATCCACCCGGTCCCCGTGGCTCATCCACACCTCGCAGGTGGCGCCAGTGGCGAACGGGGCCAGCGGGCCCTTGCCATCCAGCACCTCGATGACCGCCGGACCGAACTCGCGATGGGCGTTCCGGTCCACCCGGCCACCGAGCATCTTGGCGATGAGCTGCAGCCCGTAGCAGATGCCCAGCACCGGGACGCCGAGGTCGAAGACCCCGGCTGCGGGCATCGGCGCCCCCTCGGCCTCGACCGACATCGGGCCGCCGGAGAGGATGATGCCCCTGGGCCCGAAGGCCTTGATGTCGGCCAGGGGCAGGTCGGGCCGGTGAATCTCGCAGTAGACGCCCAGCTCGCGCACTCGCCGGGCGATGAGCTGGGTGTACTGACTGCCGAAGTCGAGGATGAGGACCTTCTCGTCGTGGATGTGCACGGTTGCTCTGCTTCCCCTCCGTTGCGGCCGCCCCGACCTACTCGACGCGGTAGTTGGGCGCCTCCTCGGTGATGATGACGTCGTGGACGTGGCTCTCGCGGAGCCCGCTGGGGGTGATGCGGACGAAGCGGGCGTTCTTCCGCAGCTCGTCGATGCTCCGGCAGCCGGTGTAGCCCATGCCGCTCCGGACGCCGCCCAGCATCTGGTACACGTTCATCGCCAGGCTGCCCTTGTAGGGGACGCGGCCCTCGATCCCCTCGGGGACGAGCTTCTCCTCCTCCTCGACGTCGGCCTGGAAGTAGCGCTCCTTGCCGCCGCGCTTCATCGCCCCGAGCGACCCCATGCCGCGGTAGCTCTTGTAGCTGCGGCCCTGGTAGAGGATGACCTCGCCCGGCGCCTCCTCGGTGCCGGCGAAGAGCGAGCCGATCATCACCGTGCTCGCCCCGGCGGCCAGCGCCTTGACGATGTCACCGGAGTACTTGATGCCTCCGTCGGAGATGATGGGGACGTCGTGCCGGTCGGCCTCGCGCGCGCATTCGTCCACTGCCGTCAGCTGCGGCACTCCCACCCCGGCCACCACCCGGGTGGTGCAGATGCTCCCCGGGCCGATGCCCACCTTCACCGCGTCCACCCCCGCCCCGATGAGGGCCCGGGTTCCCTCGGCGGTGGCGACGTTGCCCGCCACCAGCTCGAATCCGGAGAAGTTGCGGCGGGTGTCCCGCACTGCGTCCAGCACGCCGTGCGAGTGACCGTGGGCGGTGTCCACCACCAGCACGTCGCACCCGGCCTTGAGCAGCGCCGCGACTCGTTCCTCGCGGTCCGGGCCCACGCCCACCGCCGCGGCGCAGAGGAGCCGCCCCTTGGTGTCCTTCGCCGCGTTGGGGTGGGTGCGGGACTTCTCGATGTCCTTGATGGTCATCAGCCCCCGCAGCTCGCCGTGCTCGTCCACCAGGAGCAGCTTCTCGATGCGGTTGGAATGCAGCAGCTCCAGCGCGGCGGCCTTGCTCACGCCCTCGCGGGCGGTGATGAGCTTGCGGGTCATCGCCTCCTCGACCTTCTTGTCGAGGTTGGTCTCGAAGCGGATGTCGCGGCTGGTGAGGATGCCCATCAGCTTCCGGCCGCGGGTCACCGGGATGCCGGAGATCCCGTTCTTCCGCATCAGCTCCAGAGCCACGTGGAGCGGAGCTTCGGGATCGACCACCACCGGCTCGCTCACCATTCCGCTCGAATACTTCTTCACCCGGGCCACCTCGACGGCCTGGCGCTCGACCGAGAGGTTCTTGTGAACGACGCCGATGCCGCCCTGCTGGGCCATGGCGATGGCGGTGGCGGACTCGGTGACGGTGTCCATCGCCGCGGAGAGCAGCGGGATGCTCAGGCGGAGATTGCGAGAAAGTCGGGTGCCGAGCTGAACGTCACGCGGGAGGACGTCACTCTGGGCCGGCTGAAGCAACACGTCGTCGAACGTGAGCGCCAGCCGGAGGGGGTCGGTCAGCATGGCGTTCTATACGCCGCACCCCGGACAAAATCCATCCCGGGCGGCCGCGGGCGCCGGGTTTCCCGAGACCTCCCGGGCGTTTACTCGTTGAGCTCGCCGGCGGGACGACGGAGCACTGCGCCCGGGGGTGGCGGGCGGTCCTCGTCACCCAGCTGTGCGCGCATCTTCCGGGCGAGGCTCAGCTCCCGCCAGCGGTGCACCGCGGCCCAGAGCAGCACCGTGGCCAGGAGCGCCCCCACCGCGATGAGCTGGTACCGCTTCATCAGCTCGATGACCTGCTGGAGGTGCCGGCCGAACCGGTAGCCGAGCAGGACGAACAGGGGCGCGGAGAGAAGCGCGGCCAGGCCATCGAAGCAGATGAAGCGCGGGTACGGCATGCCGGCCGACCCGGCGGTGAAGTACGTCACCGCCCGGACCCCGGGCATGAAGCGGGCGGCAATGACGATCTTCTCCCCGTGACGGGCGAAGAGCCCCTCCACCTGGATGCGGCGGGCGGGAGTCACCACCCGGGCGAGCCAGCCGTGGCCAGTGCGCACCCGGCGACCCACCCGGCGTCCGGCCAGGTAGATCAGCGTGTCTCCCACCAGGATGCCCAGGAACCCGGTGGCGACCATGCCCCAGAGGTGCGCCACCCCCTTGTAGACGAGGAACCCGCCGAGGATGAGCGAGATGTCCTCGGGGAGCGGGACGCCGAGGCCACAGGCCACCAGCACGGCGAAGATGGACAGGTACGCCATCGCGCCGTGGGAGCCGAGCAGCAGGGTCTTGAGGAGTGCTTCCACGCGGGTCGGGCCCGGGCGTACCCGGGCCGAGGGACCTTAGCACCGGCCCCTGGGAATCCGGCATCTCAGGGACGGGGGAGCAAGGCCTTGAACGCTTCCCGGTTGGCCTGGAGCCTGGCACCGAACTGGGACACGATCGCCATCAGCAGCTTGAGGCAGGCCTGCGGTTTCTGGGTCATCAGCCGCTGGAAGTCCACGCTGCGCAGCTCGACGGCGGTGACCGGGGTGAGCGCCATGGCGCTGCAGAGCCGCTGGCCCTGCTGCACCAGCGCCAGCTCTCCGAGCGAGTCACCCCGCTGGAGCTCGCCCAGCGGGAGCTCCTCGGCCCCGTTGCGGACGGTGATGCCCACCCGGCCATCGGAGATGATGAAGAGGCTCTCGGCCAGCATGTTCTCGACGAACAGGGGCGTCCCGCGCGGGTAAGTGCGCTCCACCGCGATGCCGGCGAGGATCTGCAGTCCCGTCTCCGTGAATCCCTTGAAGAGGGCGCAGGTCCGGAGAGCGTCCTGTGGCGGCATTGAACAGACCTTGTAGCACGGGAGCCCCCCGGGTCAGGGAAAGCCCGACCCCGGTGGCACGGCCACGCGCCGGTGGCGCCGGGGCGGACGCGACCGGGCGCCTCCTTCCTCTCAGCCGCCCCGGTGGAGCTTTGCGTTCAGGACGTACCCGGCGGCGGAGGCGAGGAGCCCCGCGCGCTCGGCGTCGGTGAGGGGCCGCTTCACCTTTCCCGGGGCTCCCATCACCATCGAGCCCGACGGCACGTGAGTCCCCGGGATGAGCAGCGTGCCCGCGGCGATGAAGCAGTCGTCCTCGATGACCACCCCGTTGAGCACGATGGCGCCGATGCCCACCAGCACCCGGTTGCCCACGGTGCAGCCGTGGATGACGACGTGGTGGCCGACGGTCACGTCGTCCCCCACCCGGGTCGGATGCGTGCCCTTCTCCACGTGAACCATCGTCAGGTCCTGGATGTTGGTCCGAGAGCCGATGCGGATGCTGTTCACGTCCCCGCGAAGGACGGTGTTGTACCAGACCGAGGACTCCTCCCCGATCTCGACGTTCCCCATGATCTGCGCCCCCTCGGCCACGAACACCGAGGGGTGGAGGCGGGGCATCACTCCGTGGATCGCCCGCAGTCCCATCAGGCGGCCTGCGTCCGCGGCCGCAGCGGCGGAACGGGCGGAGTGTCCACGACCGCGGCCTCGACCCCGAGGAGCGCGCTGGGCGAGCCGTGGGTGATGCGGACCTGGACCCGGGCGCCCGCCGGGGCCGTCCCGTCGAAGTTCACGGTGCGGTTCTCTGGGCTGCGGCCGAAGCGGCGCGCCGGGTCGGACCGGCTCGGACCCTCGACCAGCACCTCGACCTCCTGGCCGACCAGCGCCGCGCCGATCTCGCCGCTGATGCGCCGCTGGACGGCCTGGAGCCGCTCGAGCCGCTCGACCTTCACCTCCTGCGGCACCGGACCCCACTCGGTCTCCTTGAGCGCGGCCACGGTGCGAGGCCTCGGGGAGAACACGAAGGAGAACTGGTTCTCGTAGCGGACCTGCTCGGTCAGCTCGAGCGTCTTCTGGAAATCGTCCTCGGTCTCGCCGGGGAACCCCACGATGATGTCGGTGGTGACGGCGATGCCGGGTCGGGCGGAGCGGAGCGCGGCCAGTCGCTCGAGGTACTGGGCCACGGTGTAGTCCCGCTTCATCCGCCGCAGGACCGCGTCGCTCCCGCTCTGGACCGGAAGGTGGAAGTGCGGCGCGATGCGGGGCTGTCGGCGGAAGGCGTCGATCAGCGCGTCGGAGAGGTCGTGCGGATGGCTGGTGGTGAAGCGCACCCGCTCGATGCCCGGGACCTGGGCCACGCGAAGGAGCAGCTCGGCGAAACAGATGCCGCCCCGGTAGGAGTTGACGTTCTGGCCGATCAGCGTCACCTCGCGGACGCCCACGCCGGTCAGCGACGCGACCTCCTCCAGAACCTCGACGAAGGGCCGGCTCACCTCGCGGCCCCGGGTGTGCGGGACCACGCAGAAGCTGCAGACGTTGTCGCAGCCCTTCATCACGGTGACGAACTCGCTCACCTTCCCCGCCGAGCTGCCGGGGTCGGCGCGGGGGAAGACGTACTCCTCGGAATCGACCCAGGCGGTCTCCGCGACCCGGACCCGGTCCTCGAGCACGCGGGCGACCAGCTCGGGCAGCTTGCCGATGGCGTCGGGCCCGAAGACCAGGTCCAGGTACGGGACACGGGCCAGGAGCTTGCTCTTCTCCTGCTGGGCCACACAGCCGCCGACCGCCAGGAGCGCCCCGCGCTGGGTCTTGATCGCCCGGTAGCGGCCGAGGGCCGAGAGCATCTTGTCCTCGGCCTTCTCCCGGATGGCGCAGGTGTTGAGGATGATGAGGTCGGCCTGCTCCGCGCTGGCCGTGGGCCGGTAGCCGATGGTCGCCAGCGCCTCGCCCATGCGGAGCGAGTCGTTGACGTTCATCTGGCAGCCGAAGGTGTGGACGAAGTAGCGCTTCACGGCGAGGCCCCGGAGGGAGTCCAGATACCCGGGACCGCCGTGCGGAATCAATGCCGGCCCACCCCTCGGAGGTCTGCCGGCGGCGGGACCAGGGTCTTCCAAACCCCGCCGTGGCGGGGAGGAGCCTCGCCGTGCGGTGCCCGCGCGATCAGTGTTCCAGCGCGGTGAGCTCTGCCTCTCTCTGTTCGGTCCAGTGGCGAAGTGGCCCGGTGTCGATCGCGAACTCCTCGAAGCCGGGGATCACCACCGATCGGAGCGTCTCCAGATAGATGCGCCGGCGCTCGCGGAGCGGCACGACACCCGAGCGCAGCAGCCACTCCTCGTCGGCCGCCGGCGGCCCGGAGCTGAACATCTCCGGGCCGGTGGAGGCGCTGGCCATCGCGGGGAGATGTCCGGAGAGAAACGCCAGGTCGAAGCGGTGCCTCGCCCAGCCGAGGTAGGCCCATCCCAGCCGTGCGTGCTGGACCTCGTCCCGTGCGAGCTCCTGGAGCACTGCTCGCAGATGCGGATCCACGACGGCGTCGAGCAGCGTCACCAGGGTGGCCATGCTCTCGGTTTCCGAGATGCACGACTGGGCCACCACCTCATAGGTCAGCTTCTGCTCCGGGGTGAGGTCCCTTGGGCCGAAGAACAACAGCCGCGTCTCGGGCGGAGGGACCTCCACCTGCCGGGCGCGCAGGATGTCTGCACAGTGGGCAGCATGGCGGATCTCGTCCGCCGCCGCGCGGGCCGCCAGGTCCACGAGCACGTCGGGCGCCCCGGCGGCGCGCAACCCCTGCGAGAGCGCGGCGAATCGCAGCGAGGCCCCCGTCTCGACTCCATGGCGCGTCGCCCAGACCTGGGCGATGAGCGCCTGCGTCGCCTCTACCAAATCGTCGGACCGGTGTAGCCAGTGGGAGGTGTGCCGCCGTCGGGGAGGAGCGAATGAGGCGGAGGAACGTTGTTGCTGTTGTTGCTGCTGCTGTCGCTCCCGCAGGCGGACGCGGCGAGGAGGCTCGTCCCGCCGAGCACCAGGACCTGGAACAGTCTCTTCAGCTTCATGGGTGACTCCTTCGAGGATGGCCGATGCCTCCCGGACACCGGAATCGAGCGCTGTTGCGGGGAGCTTGGAACCCGAGGATTTCTCAGACATTAGAGAGGGAGCGGCGGCAACCCCGGGTCGATGCCGGACGAGCGAGGGGTGGCCCGGGCGCCCTCGATCTGCGGGAGGAGGACGTCTCGCACGTAGTGCCATGAGGGCACGAGCGCCAGCGCCCTCCGGGCATGGGCCTCGGCCAGCGCGAGGTCAGGGACCCGGCGATTGAGGAACGACCAGGCCAGGCTCATCTCCAGCTCCGGCTCTCCCCAGGTCGGCCGGAGCGACCTTCCCGCGGGCCGCCGCGTGCGGCGCAGCGCCTCGAGTCCCCGGGTGTAGGTGGCGATGGCCCTCGCTTGCCGCTCATCCACCTTGTCCGGCGGACTCCCCGGGGGTGTCCACCACTCGGTGGGGCCGCGCACCCAGAGCAGCCGGGGGTTCTCGGGCTCGAGACCCTCCGCCTCGGCCAGGAGGGCCCGGACCCGCGGCACGAGCGCGCGGATCTGCTCCTGCTCCCGAGCGTGGAGGAACATCCGCATTCCGAGGCACGAGGCGAGCCCGGCCTGGGCGTCGACGAACTTCGGGTCTTCTCTGAGGGCGGCCTCGAACTCGGCGCTGGCAGCCTCGAGGTCCGCGTCGAGGTCCTCCGGCGTCGGGGTCTCGTTGAATCCGTTGATCGCCCGCCGCCAGAGCGCGAACCCGCGCCAGTAGCGCAGCTCGCCGGCGTGGGCCCGCTCCTCCGGACGGGCGGCCAGCTCGGAGTGGAGCCGCCGGAGCGCCGGGCGATCCCCGGCGTAGTCGGCCTCGCGGATGCGGTGGACCAGCTCCAGCGTCGCGGAAGGCACCGAGCTCCGCTCCCCGGCGAGGACGGAGCAGAGAGCGAAGAGGACGAGGTGGGGCACGAGTCTCATGGGCCCCGAAGGCTAGGCAACGTCCCACGCGGCTCAAGCCCGCCCGGTGACCTGCCCGGCTGCGTCGGTGAACGGCCTCCCCTAGCGGCAAGCGGCACGCCAGCGTCCAGGCTCAGCGGCCGAGCGTGCGGAGCACCCGGGAACGCTGCCGGCTGGCGAAGAGCCGCACCCCGCTCCGGAGCGAGATCTCCACGCGGGCGTCGTCGAAGGGCACCAGCGAGACGACGTGGTCCAGGTTGACGATGTGAGAGCGGTGGACCCGCAGGAAGGTGCGTGCGTCGAGCCGGGCCTCCAGGTCGGTCAGTGGGACGTTGAGCCTGAGCGTCCGGCCCTCCGCGTGGACCAGCACCGAGTCGTCCGCGGCCTGGAAGCGCTCCACCTGCGACAGGAGCACCGGGACGATCCGCCCGCCGTCACGGGCAAAGAGCCGCTCCAGCGGCCCTCGGGGCAGAACCCCGCGCGCGCGGTCTGCGGAACCGGGCGCCCCCCGTGCGAGGAGCAGGGGGCGGAGGCGTTCCATCGCCCGGCCGAAGCGCTCCCGGCCGAACGGCTTGAGCAGGTAGTCGAGGGCACCGAGCTCGAACGCGGTCACCGCGAACCGATCGAAGGCGGTGGTGAAGACCACGGCTGGGGCGTGCTTCACCCGCGCCAGCACCTCGAGCCCGCTTCCACCCGGGAGCTGGACGTCGAGGAACACCAGGTCAGGGTGGAGGTCGTCGATGGCCCGGACGGCCTCCTCGCAGCTTCCGGCCTCGCCCACCGGGACCAGCCACGGTACCCCCCGCATCAGCTCGGCGAGACGCGAGCGCGCCGGCGGCTCGTCCTCGACGACCAGCGCGCGGATCTGCCCGGCGCTCATCGGGCGATCCCCGCGGTGGTCCGGCCGTCCAGGGGGAGCCGGAGGGTCACCGCGAATCCGGACGGAGCGCGCTCGGAGACCAGCGAGGCCCGGTCGCCGTACAGCGCCTCCAGGCGCCGGCGAATGGTCCCCACGCCGAGCCCGAGCGAGGATGCTCCTCCCTCGCCCGGGCCGTCGTCGACCACCCGGAGGAGCAGCTGTCCGCCCTCGAGCCGGGCGCAGAGGGCGATGCGCCCGCCCTCCGGCCGGCTGGAGATGCCGTGTCGGACCGCGTTCTCCACCAGCGGCTGGAGGATGAGGGGAGGCACCGGCACCCCGTCGGTGCCCTCCCCTCGCTCCATCTCCACCGTGAGCCTCGGGCCGAGCCGGAGCTCCTCGAACGCGAGGTAGTCCCGGGTGAAGCTCCACTCCCGCCGGAAGGGGACCTCCTCCTCCGCGGCGAGGGCGTAGCGGAGCAGGTCCCCCAGGCGCTCCAGCGCTCGGTCGGCCCGCAGCGGATCGGTGGTCACCAGCGCGCCCACCGAGTGCAGCGCGTTGAAGAGGAAGTGGGGATGGACTTGCGCCCGGAGCGCCGCGAGCTGCGCCTGCTGGGCGAGGACCCTGGCCTCCGCGGCGGCCCGCTGCTCCTCCCGGGCCTGCCGCTGGGCCCGGATGGCGTGGGAGAAGCCTGCCACCACCAGGTAGAGCGACGAGCCGAGGAGGAGGTTCCAGAACACCACCGGCGAGCCGCGGAGCCGCGCCAGGGCCTCCGCGGATCGACCGGAGAGCACGTCGGGGAGCATCCAGGAGGTCGCGTACACCGAGGCGAAGAGGCCCATCGCCACCGCATGGGCGGCGTAGAACCCGGGCGACCGTCCGCTCCAGTCCAGCCGACCCGTCAGCCGCCAGACGCCGACCCCGAGCGCCGCGGGCGGGCTCATGGTGAGCAGCGCCTGCCCGGCCAGATCCCAGGGAGGACGGCCGGTGGTCGAGGCCCCCGCCAGGGTCCAGAGCAGCGCGGCAACGAGCCAGCCGAGGGCGTAGGCGATCCATCCCATGGCGGGGAACGAGTGTGGCACGGACCAGGACCCGCGAGGAGCGCCGCACCGGACGCTCGGCCGTTCACCGCTCCCGGCGACCGTTCACCGGGCGCGCGAGGCACCGGCGTGCGCCGGAGTCACTCTGCCCGGAGCGCGAGCATCGGGTCGACGCGTGTCGCCTGCCGTGCCGGCAGCGCGCAGGCCGCGACGCTGATGGCCAGCAGCACCACCGCGACCGTGGCGTAGGTCAGCGGGTCGAGGGGCCCGACGCCGAAGAGGAGCCCCTGCCCGAGCCGACCGAAGACCAGCGCCGCGGCGAGCCCCAGGCAGAGCCCGCCGAGCACCAGCGCCATCCCCTGCCCGAGCACCATCCGGAGCACCGCGCCCGGAGCCGCTCCCAGCGCGAGCCGGACGCCGATCTCCCGGGTGCGCTGGCTCACGCTGTAGGCGACGACGCCGATCAGCCCGGAAGCGGTGATGACCAGCGCCAGCGCGGCGAAGAGCCCGAGCAGGCTCGCGACCAGGCGGTGGGGCGCAAGCGCCTGGGCTCGCTGCTCGGACAGCGGCTGCATCTCGGTGATGGGCTGCTGCGGATCCAGCTCGTGCACCGTCTCGCGGATCTGCCGGGCGATGCTCACCGGGGCCGCCTGGCTGCGGACGAAGACGCGCAGGTCGTTGAACCCGGTCTCGGCGAAGGCGCCGATCACCTCGTCCATCACCGGCGTGGTCAGGTCCTGTTGCCGGGTATCGCCGACCACCCCGACGATGGTGACCCACTGCTTGCCACCGTCGAAGCTGAGGCGCCGGCCCAGCGGGTCCTCGGCGCCGAAGCGATGCCGGGCCAGCGACTGGTTCACCACCACCACCGGATGATCGGGATCTCGATCGGTCCTGGTGAAGGCGCGGCCACGCACCACCGGGACGCCCAGCGTCCGGAAGTACTCGGGGGTGACCGAGTTGAAGGTGGCCTGCGCTGCGGGCTGGCGGTCGTCGGTCGCCTGACCCTCGACGATGTACGAGGCGCTGAACGGGGTGGAGCCCCGGAGGGGAACGGCGTTGGCGACGCCCACCGACACCGTCCCCGGCGCGGAGGAGAGTCGCTCCACCAGCCGGTCCACCAGCGCCCAGGTCTTCGACTGGTCTTTCCCCCCGTAACGGGTGAAGTCCAGCCCCACCCGGGCGGTCTGCACGTGCTGCACGTCCACCCCCGGATCCACCTGCGAGAGCTCGTGCAGGCTGCGCAGGAAGAGCCCCGCCCCGATGAGGAGCGCCGAGGAGATCGCCACCTGGGCCACCACCAGTGCGCTCCGGGCTCGGCGGGTGGCCGGACGTGCCCCCGCGCCTGAGCCGTCCTTCAGCTCCCCGGAGAGGTCTCGCGCACGCCGGAGCGCCGGCAGGGCGCCCACCGCCACACCTGTGGCCACCGACACCACCAGATTGAAGGCGAGCACCGTGCCATCCAGGCGAACCTCCACCGCCCGGGTGCTGAGGCGGGCGACGAACGCGACCAGCAGCGGCAGGCCCACCATGGCCAGAGCGAGCCCGAGGCCCCCCCCGACCACGGCCAGGGTCACGCTCTCGGAGAGGAGATGCCCGAGCATCCGCCCGCGGGACGCCCCCAGCGCCGTCCGGACCGCCAGCTCGCGCTCTCGCCGCTGGAGCCGCGCCAGGGTCAGATTGGCGACGTTGGTGCACACGATGAGCAGCAGGAACGCGGCCGCCGCGAGGAGGAGGAGCAGCGTGGGGCGCGCGCCTGCGGTCAGCTCGTCGCGCAGCGAGAGGGCGTCGAGCGTCAACCCCTGACCCCTCGGGTACTCGGCGGGATGGTCCTGCTGCCACGCGGCGGAGATCGCCGCCAGCTCGGCGTTCGCGGCACGGAGATCGGCGTCCGGCTTCACGTGGCCGAAGACGGTCAGCCCGCGCACCGCCCGACCCTGATCCCAGGCGGGGGCGCGCCGGAAGGGGCAGGAGTCGAGCGGCATGTAGACGTCGTTCTCGGCAGGGTACTGGGGGATGTTCGGCAGGACGCCGACCACCGTGTGCACCCGGTCGTTCATGGTGAACGAGCGCCCGATGACCGCGGGGTCTCCGCCCAGCTGCTTCTGCCAGTACTTGTAGCTGAGGAGCAGCACCGGCGGTGCACCGGGCAGGTCCTCGCCTTCCTGGAAGAGTCGCCCGAGCAGGGGCCGGACCCCGAGCGTCTGGAAGAACCCCGCAGACACCACCCCGGTCTGGACCCGCTGGGGCTCGGAGCCGCCGAGGATGACGAAGGGCATCGAGTGGTACTCGACGAGGTCGGTCACCCGCTCCGTCCGTCCGCGGAGCTCGCGGACCTCCCCCGGCGACAGGCCCACGTTCTTCACCCCGGCCAGCCGGGCGGGCTGGGTGACGTGGACCAGGCGCTCTCCGTTCCGGTACGGCAACGGGCTCAGCAGCACCCCGTGGATGACGCTGAAGATGGCGGTGCTGGCCCCGATGCCGAGGGCGAGGGTCGCCAGGACTGCCAGGGTGAACGCCGGCGCGCGCCAGAGCGCCCGGAGCGCCAGACGAAGGTCCTGGGCAAGGTCGTGCGCGCGCATCGGGATGTTCCTCCGGACGGCTGGCATCCGAGCAACTCGCGTGCCCCGCCAACCGGTGCATCGGTGCGGGGAACGGGCCGCGCGAGCCCCCCGGGCGTCCGAAAGCGGGACACGGCGTGCCGGTTCCGGTGACGCCTTCCCGTCAGGAGCCGAGGAGGCGCGAGAGGCGGCGATGCAGGTCCAGGAGCGTGTCCTCGGATGCCAGGAACAGGGCGATGGTGTCTGGATCGTCCCGCTCCCGAAGCTCGCGGTCCAGGGCCGCCAGGCGGCTCTGGAGGTCCTCGGCGCGGTCGGGAGCCACCCCGCCCAGCCTGGCCCGGAGCCGCGCGGCGACCTCGCGGTTCCCGGCGAAGCGACGAAGGACGGCGAGCGCCCGCTCCAGGACGTCCTGGGAGAGGCCGGCGGAGGCGAGCGCCACCCGGTGCGCCGAGGCCATCGCCGCCGGGCTCCAGCCATGGCCCAGCTCGTCCAGCAGGGTGCGCTGGTAGCGGAGTAGGCCCTCCAGCAGGGCAGCGTCGATCCGGTACGCGGCGTAGGACAGCGTCCGGGCGTCGCCGCCGGCGAGGTCGTCCCCGGAGCGCTCCATCAGTGGGCTCCCGCGGGCACCAGCTGGTCGGCCAGCCGGTCGAGGTCGGAGAGGGATTGCACCACCACCACCTGGTCGCACACCCGGGCGTAGAGGTCCATCTCGCTGTCGCCCACACCCCAGGCCCGGCGGTCCTCGGGACAGATCCAGACCACCCGGCGCGCCTTCCGGCGGATCTCCCGGAGCGCCCAGACGTTGGGCGGGTTCTGGTTGTTCCGCCCATCGCCGATGATCAGCACCGTGGTCCGTCGGGTGACGGCGGGGAGCTCGCGCCGCACGAAGCTGGCCAGCGCGTGCCCGTAGTTCGAGTTCGACTGGAGCGAGACCGCCTTCCCGGTCACCGCGAGGTCGAGCGCCCGCTCCGGCTCGAGCGTCCGGAAGAGGTCGGTCACCTCGCCGAGATCGGAGACGAAGACGAAGCTCCTCACCCGGGAGAACAGCGACTGCAGGGTGTGGGTGAAGAGCAGCATCAGCCTGCTCACGTTGCGCACCGACTCCGAGACGTCGCAGAGCACCAGCACCTCGGGCCGCTGTGGCCGCCGGGCGCGGAACACCGGGACCATCGGCATCCCGCCCCAGGACATGTTCCGGCGCAGGGTCCGCCGGACGTTGAGCACGCCCTTCCGGCGGCTCCGCTCTTTTCGCACCAGCCGCGTCTTGAGCCGCTCGGCGAGCCGGCGCACCGCGAGCTGCACCTGGGTCAGCTCGGCGCGGCTGAGACTGGCGAAGGTCCGCTCCGCCAGCGCCCCCGAGGTGCCACGCAGGCGCGCCCGGGCCTGACGCTCCACCTCGCGCCGGGCGTCGGCCTCGAGGCCCCGCAGCAGATCCGAGAGCCGCTGGCTCACCCACTCCAGGCCCTCGGTGGACAGCCCGCGGCGGCGCAGCTCGGCCTCGATCGCCCCGATGTCCGTCCGGAGCCCGTCCCCGCCCGCTCCGGCGAGGAGCCTCCGCGCATAGAAGCCGGCCTGCAGCGGGCTCTGCAGCCGTGAGAAGTCCAGCTGGAGCGTGGCCCCCCGGAAGAGCTGGGCGAGCCGCGGGCGATCGCCCCGGAGCGCCGCCTGCGTGAGCGGCGACATCTCGCCGAGCAGGCGCTCGAGGGTGGCGAGGGTCATCGTGCGCTCGTCGCCCTCCAGCGCGCCGGTGGCGGCGAGCTCGTCGAGGATCGACTGCTCGACCCCCTCCAGGAGCGAGACCGCGCCGGAGAAGAAGACGTCGAACGCCCGGTCGAATGGAGCCCGGTCCGCCGAGCGCTTCACCATCGTCGTACGGAGCACGGAGCGGAACGCCTCGCGGTCAGCCAGATCCACGAGGGTGGCGGCGCGCGTCGCATCGAGTAATTCCGAGGTAGCGACCCGCACGCCGTTCTGACGCAGGATCTCGGCGAACTCGACGATGCGGGCTTCCATGACCGGGTGGAGATAACCAGAGATGGCGCGAGTTTTCCCGGCCGACCCGGACTCCGGAGCGAGCGGACCTGATCCGGGGGTTGGGTGCGACAGCGGTGGGGTGGACGCGCCTTGCGAGCGCGCCGGGGGCAGGACACCATCGCCCCCCGATGGCGGACGCAGCGACGGGCGACGCGCGCATACTCCCCAAGGTCGCGCTCCTCGTCCTGAGCATGGTGCCCCTCGTCCCCACCTTGTGGGCCCACGCGGCGGGGGACCTGCCCGTCTACTTCGAGGCAGCCCGCGCCTGGCTGGCCGGCCAGACGCCGTATGCCGAGGTCCGCTTCGAGTACCCGCCCTACGCGCTGCTCGCCTTCGCCCCGGCGGCGCTCGTCTCGTCGACCCTGCGCGAGTTCCAGGTGGCGTTCGGCCTCGAGCTGCTACTCGCGGACGTGGCCATCCGGGCCGCGCTGCTGTGGACCGCCCGCGCGCGCCGGGGAGCATGGGCCTACGCGCCCTTCCTGGCCTACTCGACCGTGGCCCAGCTTCAGGCCTTCTGGCTCTACAAGCGCTTCGACCTGCTCCCCGCCGGGCTCACGCTCGCGGCGGTCCTCGCCCTGTCGGGCGGCGTGGGCACTGGCGCGGGTGCGGCGCTCATCACCGGCATCGGGATGAAGGTCTACCCGGTGGTGCTCGTGCCCCTGGGGCTGGCGCACAGTGTCCGGAACGGCTCGCGGCAACGGTTCCTCGCGGGGGCCGCCCTCGCCGGAGCGCCACTGGCGGCCTTGGCGCTCATCTGGCCGCTGTTCAAGGCCGTCGGCTTCCATTCCGCGCGCGGGCTCCAGGTGGAGTCGCTCTGGGCGTCGATGCTCTGGCTCCTCCGCGACTGGACCGGGGTGAGCTGGGTGCACGCCGCGGCTTCGTACGAGGTGCAGGGCGGACTCTCCCCCGTCGTGCTCCGAGTGGCCCTCGTGGTCTGGGTGATCGGCACGGCGGCGGCGGTGCTCCTGTCGCTGCGGCCGGTCGACGGCCCCGGGCCCGGAGCGATCGCCGAGCGCGCGCTCCTCCCCCTGCTCGCGCTGGTGAGTCTCGGCCCGGTGTTCAGCCCCCAGTACGTGCTGTGGATCGCCACGGTGGCGGCGCTCCTGGTGGAGCCCGGACGCTGGCGGATCGCCGTCGCCCCGCTCGCGGCCGCGGTCCTGACTCGCGTCACCTACCCCGCGCCGGGCTACCAGACCGGCCTTTCCCCGACCCTGACCTCGGCGCTGGTGCTGCGAAATCTCCTGCTCCTCGGCGCCCTGGCGTGGCTGGTGCTCCGGGTCCGAGGGGCGGTGACCGAAGCGACCGTTCGCACCGGGGCGCCGGGTCAGCAGCCGCCCTGACCGGCGAGTCCGCCGAGCTTCGCCTGGCATGCATCGAGGGAGGTGGTCCAGGCCTGGAGAGTGGCCGGCGCGCAGGTGGGGAGCGCCTGGAGACAGCTGGTGAAGTCCCTGAGCTTCTGCTGATCGCTGTCGGTGCACTTGGAGATCGAGGCACGACACGCATCGCCACTGAACTGCAGCGGAGGCAAGGTCGAGAAGCACGGTGCGGCCTTGGTGCTGAAGTCGCTGGCTGCGGTGGCGAGGCTGTCGCAGACCGAGGTGTCGCCGGAGCTCGAACCACACCCCAGCCAGATGAGGACCAGTGCCACGAGAGCGCTTCGCATGAGGGGCCTCCTTGCGGCTTTCCGGCAGGAGAGACGAGCGCTGCAATGCCAGTGCCCCCGACGAAGCGCTCGGAGCTGCTCGAGCGATTCCGGGATTCACTCGCAGGCGATGCGCTTCACGGCTTCGCCAGCGCATTCCCTGCGGGCGCTTCTCCCACGCGCTCGAAGGCGGCGAGCGTCTCGGAGTGGTGGGTGCCGGGGAACATGTCGACCAGCTGGACTGAGCGGAGCCGGAACCCCGCGCCGGTGAGTGACGCGGCGTCCCGGGCGAGGGCCCCCGTGTCACAGGCGACGTACACCAGCCGCTGGACCCCGAGGTCGCGCGCGAGCGGGCCGAGCCCGGGGACTCCGGTGCGCGGCGGGTCGGCGAGGAGCACGTCGAACCGGCGCCCCTCCTTCACCAGACCCCGACTCACCTTCTCGGCGTCGCCCTGGACGAAGCGCAGGTTCCCCACCCGGGCCTCGGTCGAGGCGCTCACCGCCAGCCGGGCCGAGAGCGCCGACGACTCGACCGCGAGCACCGAGGCCACGCGTGCTGCCAGCGCGAAGGTCAAGGTCCCGTTGCCGGCGAACAGCTCGAGGGCGGCGTCCTGCGGCGCGGGTGCCAGCAGCGCCAGGGCGCGCTCGACCAGCAGCGGAGTGCCCTCGGCGTGGGCCTGCGAGAAGGCCTCGGGCCGGAGCAGGAGCGGCACCTCCGGCCGCAGGGGAGCCTTGCTGCGCAGGGTGGGTCGCCCCACGTCCTCGCTCGCCCCGCGCTGGGGGAGCAGCACCACCCCGCGAACCCCGGCGCGGACCACGGCGAGGGCCACCTCGCGGGCCCGTGGCTTGACCGCCCCCTCGACTTCCAGCGCCACCGAGACCCGGGCGCCCTCGGCCACCAGCCGCACCGAGCGCAGAGAGCGCCCGAGCGGCAGGAGCAGGGGGACGAGTCGTCCAGGGAGGGGGGCCAGGGGTCCGACCAGGGCCGGGCAGTGCTCGACGGCCACGGGAACGTGGCTGCGGCGGTGGAGATAGCCGAGGCTCGTTCCGGTCCAGTGCAGGTCTGCTCGGCGGCGGGTTCCGAGATCTCCAGCAGAGAGGGTGGGCAGCCACTGGACGGAGGAGAGGTCGAGGCGTCCGAGCCGCTCCAGCGCGGCCCTCACCGCGGCCTCGCGCTCGCGCCGCTGGGCGTCCGGGGCGAGGTGGAGCCAGTCGCAACCCCCGCACGTGCTGGCGAGGGGGCACCCGGGGGTGACGCGGACGTCGGCCGGCCGGAGCACCTCGAGCAACCGCCCCCGCTGAACCTTCCCCTCGACCGCCGGGAGGACACGGACGCGCTCGCCCGGCAGCGCGCCCGGGACGAAGAGCGCCCGCCCGTTCCAGGCAGCCACGCCCTCCCCGTCCGCCGAGAGACGATCCACGTCGACGTCGACCGGTGGCCCGTCCGGCCTGGGCTTCGAGGCGGGCGGCGCACGGCGGGTCACCGCCAGGCTCCGGGGACCGTCAGCTGGGCTTGCCGCCCTGGGCCGGTCCGGGCAGCCGGCCGGTGTCCGGCAGCTCGCGCCGGAGCTGCTCGACGAACCGGGTGATGCGGTCCTTCAGCTCGTCGGTCACGTCCACGAACTCGACGCCCATCCCCGGCACCTGGTTGGTGGGGTTGTCGAACTCCTGGACCCGGGTCACCCTGCCGCGGACCTCGAAGGGCACCGGGGCGCCAGGGAGTTGCAAGATGATGCGGACGGTCGTTCCCACCGGGAGCGGGTTGCGCGAGTTGATGAACATCCCGCCCCGGGAGAGGTTGGTGGCCCAGTCGGTGATGAAGCCGTCGACCGTCCGGTAGGCCACCGGAAGCTCGTGCTCGAGCCGGTCCGCCCGCCGTCCGCTCTTCGGGTTCTCGCTCGGCATCCTGGACGTACCTTCCGTCCAGGGAATCGTACCAGACCAGCGACCGCCCCCTCCACCTGGCTGCGGCGGCCTGAACGGAGCCGATCATCCGACTGCCGCCGCCCTGACCTAGACGCGCATCTCGCAGAGGTCGGGGGAGATGCGCAGCCGCGGCTCGGTGAGCTTCTGGACCTGCTCGGGGGTGACCCCGGGAGCCACCTCGCGGAGGAGGAGCCCGTCGGGAAGCACGTCGATGTAGGCAAAGTCGGTGACGATGTGATGCACGCACTTCCGGCCGGTCAGGGGCAGCGAGCAACGCTCGAGGATCTTCGGCTTCCCCTCCTTGGTGGCGTGCTCCATGGCGACGAAGACCCGCTTGGCGCCCATGGCGAGGTCCATCGCCCCGCCCATCCCCTTCACCATCTTTCCGGGGATCATCCAGTTGGCCAGGTCTCCCTGGGCGGAGACCTCCATCGCCCCGAGCACCGCGAAGTCGATGTGGCCGCCGCGGATCATCCCGAAGGAGCTGGCGGAGTCGAAGAACGACGCCCCGGTCACCGCGGTGACGGTCTCCTTGCCGGCGTTGATGAGGTCCGGGTCCTCGTGCCCCTCCAGGGGCCAGGGGCCGATGCCCAGGAGCCCGTTCTCCGAGTGCAGGAGGATGTCCATCCCCTGGGGGATGTAGTTGGCGACCAGGGTGGGGAGACCGATGCCGAGGTTGACGTAGTACCCGTCGCGCAGCTCGAGCGCGATGCGGTGGGCGACCTGTTCACGGGTGAGGGCCATGGTCGGTGTCGTCTCCGTCAGGCGCGCTTGCGCACGGTGCGCTTCTCGATCCACTTCTCGTAGTGCCGACCCTTCAACACCCGGTGGACGAAGATGCTGGGAGTGTGCACCTGGTCGGGGTCGATCTCCCCCACCTCCACCAGGTGCTCGCATTCGACGATGGTGGTCCGGGCCGCCATGGCCATCAGCGGGGAGAAGTTCCGGGCGGTCTCCCGGAAGAGGCAGTTGCCCCAGCGGTCGGCCTTCCAGGCGCGGATGATCGCGTAGTCGGCGCGGAGCGGCTTCTCGAAGACGTACTCCTTGCCGTCGATGACCCGGGTCTCCTTCCCCTCGGCGATCTGGGTGCCCACCCCGGTGGGGGTGAAGAAGCCGCCGATGCCGCAGCCAGCGGCGCGGATGCGCTCGGCGAGAGTGCCCTGGGGGTTGAGCTCGACCTCCAGCTCCCCGGAGAGGAACTGGCGCTCGAACTCCTTGTTCTCCCCGACGTAGGAGGCGACCATCTTCTTGACCTGCCGGGCCTTGAGGAGCACCCCCAGCCCGTGGTCGTTGGTGCCGCAGTTGTTGGAGATGAGCGTGAGGTGCTTCACGCCCTTCTTCGCCAGGGCGGTGATGAGGTTCTCCGGGTTTCCGCACAGGCCGAACCCGCCGGACATCACCACCGCGCCGTCGGGGATGTCCGCGACGGCGGCGTCGGCACTGGCCACCACCTTGTTCATGCGTGTCTCCTGGATCAGCGCTCGACCATCAGCGCGATGCCCTCGCCACCGCCGATGCAGAGCGAGGCAACCCCGCGCTTCTTCCCGGTGTCCTTCATCGTCTGGAGCAGGGTGATCAGCACCCGCGCTCCCGAGGCGCCGATGGGGTGACCGAGCGAGGTGGCCCCGCCGCGGATGTTGACCCTCGAGGGGTCGAGCTTGAGGAGCTGGTTGTTGGCGATGGCCACCACGGCGAAGGCCTCGTTGATCTCCCAGAGGTCCACGTCCGCGGCGGAGGTCTTGGTCCGCTCGAAGAGCTTCTTGATCGCGTCGGCCGGGGCGATGGTGAACTCCACCGGCTTGCGGGCGGCGGTGGTGTAGCCGGTGATCCGGCCGAGCACCGTCTTTCCCTCGGCCTTGGCCCGCTCGGCGGACATGATCACCAGGGCGGCGCCGCCGTCGTTGATCGACGAGGCGTTGGCCGCGGTGACGGTCCCGTCCTTCTTGAAGACCGGCTTGAGGGTGGCGATCTTCTCCGGCTTGGCGTTCTTCGGGCCCTCGTCGTCGGCCACCATCACCGGCTCGCCCTTCTTGGTCGGCACGGGGACCGGGACGATCTCCGCCTTGAACAGGCCTTCCTTCTGCGAGCGGATGGCCCGGTTGGTGGACTCGAGGGCGAACTCGTCCTGTGCGGCGCGGCTGATCTTGAACTGCTCGGCGCAGGCCTCGGCGCACATGCCCATGTGCTGGTTGCTGTACACGTCGGTGAGGCCGTCGAACACCATGTGGTCCTTCATCTCCACGTTCCCCATCCGGGCCCCCTGGCGCATGTTCAGGGAGAGGTAGGGGGCATTGCTCATCGACTCGAATCCGCCGGCAACGATGACCTCGGCCTCGCCGAGGGCGATGGCCTGGGCGGCGGAGATGACGGCCTTCAGGCCCGAGCCGCACATCTTGTTGAGGGTGTTGGTGGGGACGGTGTCCGGAATGCCGGCGCCGAGCGCCGCCTGGCGGGCAGGCGCCTGCCCCTGACCGGCCTGGAGGACGTTGCCCATCCAGACCTCCTCGACCTTCGCCGGGTCCACTCCGGCGCGCTCCAGCGCGGCCTTGATGGCGATCGCGCCGAGCTGCGGTGCGGTCAGCGTGGACAGCGTCCCCAGGAAGCTACCGATGGGGGTACGGGCAGCACCAACGATCACGACATCACGAGCCATGGGCATCACTCCGGCTTGAGGCAAGGGACTGGATTGTCACGCAGAGGCCTCCGGGTCAACCGGTTGTCGGATCAGCCCGGGTTGTTACCTCAGGGCCGGCTGGCGAACTGTCGGCCGTCGAAGTCGAGAATCGCCGATCGGCCCCCATCCAGCATCAGCAGACGAAGCCCGGCTGCTTCCTCCCTGAACTCCGCCTGCTCGGCGACGATGGCGCCCGGCCGACCCTGCCGGCTTTCCAGTCCGGACCAGAGGTTGGAGCCATCGGTGACCAGGACCATCCACCCGAACCGCGGGGGTGGCCCGAGGCCAAGGAGGACGACCTCCAGCTGCCCGTCCTTCCAGAAGACGTGCCGAATGACCTGGATCCCGAGCTGGGACGCGTTCCAGGCGCCCACGACGCACCGCCCCGAGTCGGCCACCCGGAGCGCCCAGAGCCTCCGGGCCTCGGGGACGGCGGGGGCGACCCAGTCGAGGTGGACTCCGGAGACGGTGGACGTCCAGACGAGCCGGACTGGACCGACCCCGAGATCTGCCGGCTGCTGGAGCGCCGCCCCCCGTCCGGGCTCGACCGGGTCGCCGATGGTTCCGACCGGCGCCGGAGGCCGGAGATCCGAGCAGTCCAGCGGCCGACGACTGGCCGTGGAGTCGCTCGAGGGGGACCAGGCGCTGTGCTTGAGGGCAACGGACGGAGCGCAGGCCAGGAGCGCCGTCCAGAGCACCGCCGCGCCGACCCACTGCCGCATCGGGAGGACGCTAGCGCGGGGGAACGGGCGGGGTGCGGCTTTCAGTCGGGAGCTTGCCCCCAGGGGACGGCGAGGGCACGGAACGGAGCCGGTGCCAGAACCGACCGGCCTAGTGGTTAAGGAACTTCCTTAACTTCTCCGCCTCCGTTCGACCTCCGGGGGAAGCGCTGCCTCTGGGGGCGCCGCGGAGTCGCGCCGGCCCTCCGTCGGGGCACGGCCGTGACGACCCACGCCTCGTCGTTCCCCAGGAGCAGCGTGCGACGGCGGCGTGGTGGACCGCTGCGATCAACACCTGTAGAGGTGCGAGAGCGCGACCACCGCCATGAGGGCGATCGAGAACAGGACCCATCCGAGTGCCTGGTTCTCCGCCCGATGCAGTCGATCGGAGTCCGGCGGCAACCCCCTGGTCGCAAGGGGGAACCTCCTGAACCTCAGGGGAAGGTCGGGCCCCAGCAGTTTCTGGACTGCAGCTCGATCGGTGGGGAAGCCGAACTGACCAAGTACCAAGGCCATGTTGGCAAAGCTGCCGCCCTGCTCCCAGGGCCAGGCCGCCTCTGCAACCACCCGCAGGACCTGCCTCTGCCGCTCGCTCATCTGCTCCGATGGAGGCGCTGGCGGTTGGCCGAATGCGCACGCCAGGAGCTCGAACCCCAGTTCCGGAGACATCCAGGATTCTCTCTCCGCACTCTGCAAGAGCATGGGAAGCAGTCGGTCGAGTGCGGGCTCCCCTGCACCCCTGGCCGCGCGGGCGACGAGCGCCCGCGAGTCGTCCACGAAGTTGTTCAGGAGAGGCAGCTCCATTGTCATCATCAGGACTGGCGAATCCGCCTCGAGTCCCGACGCGACCTCGTCGATGGCGGCCCCGGTGGTCCCCTCCCGATGGGCCAGGAGCTGGACCAGTGCTTCGGTCCAGCGGACGAGTGGCGAGTCGTCCGTCGCTGCCGGCGCTCCCGGCAGTTCCGGGGCCCCCAGCAGAAAGGCGAGGTACCGCGAGGAGGCGCGCACCCGGGGATCGGGGTCGTCGCGGGCGAGCGAGCGCAGTTCGGGAGCCGCCTCCGGCCCCCCTTTCAGGACCGTGCTCAGGACCACCTGAGCGCGCAGCCGGAGTCTCACGTCGAGCGCACTGTCCTGGACCAGGGTCCGAAGTAGAGGGACGCCGCTCGCCAGCTCCTCGTCGATGTGAGCGAAGACCTTGTGCTCGTGCGCGTCCTTTCTCCGGATGAGATCGGGATCCTTCCGGCCCGAGGTGACCGACAGCGCCATCACGCAGAGCAGCTCGACGATCCCCTCCCGTTCCGGCGTGGTCGGGTCGGCGAGCAGCTCGAGGAGAAAAGGGATGGTGTACCCGGTGGCCTCGTAGACGAAGCCCTGGTGGAGGATCGCCGCGTCGAAGGAGCTGTACGCCTCACCGCGAACCCCCGCGTCGGAGGACGCGAGGCCGCGGATGAGGTTCGGGGTGTCGCCGGCAGGACCGTAGGCGTGGCGCAGGGAAGACCACTCGATCGTCCGCAGCCCTTCGAGGGTCACTGGACCTCCCCCGTGGTGAGCACTCGACCGCAAACGACGAGGCCGGACTCCCGGAAACGAGGGAGCCCGGCCTGACGATGCGATCCGGTCGCTCTATCGTCGCAACTTCGAGGCCATCACGTCCCCGAGGCGCGCCTTCGACCCCTCGGCCTGCTTGCGCAGGTACTCGCGGTAGTCGTCCTCGCCCTCGTGGAGCAGCGCCTTCATCGACAGCGCCACCTTCCGGTCGGGGGTGTTGATGTCGATGATCTTCACCGCCACCTCCTGACCCTCGCTGACCACGTCGCGGGGGTTCTCCACCCGCTCGTCCTTCAGCTCGGAGACGTGGACCAGGCCCTCGATGCCGGGCTCGATCTCCACGAAGGCCCCGAAGTCGGTGACCTTGGTCACCTTTCCGTTGACCTTGCTGCCGACCGGAAGCCGCTCGCTCAGCGTCTCCCAGGGGTCCTGGCTGAGCTGCTTGATGCCGAGGCTGAAGCGCTCGTTCTCCACGTCGATGTTGAGCACCATCGCCTCGACCTCGTCGCCCTTCTTGTACAGCTCGCCGGGGTGCTTGATGCGCTGGGTCCAGCTGATGTCGGAGACGTGGACCAGGCCGTCCACGCCCTCCTCGACGCCGACGAAGATGCCGAAGTCGGTGACGTTGCGGACCTGCCCCTTGATGATCGACCCGATGGGGTACTTGTCCTCGAGCAGCGTCCAGGGGTTGGCCTCGATCTGCTTCATGCCCAGCGCGATGCGCTTGGCCTTGGGATCGATGTCCAGGACGACCGCCTCGACCTCCTGGCCCACCTCCAGCACCTTCGAGGGGTGCTTGAGGCGCTTGGTCCAGGACATCTCGGAGACGTGGACCAGACCCTCCACGCCCTGCTCGATCTCCACGAACGCGCCGTAGTCGGTGATGCTGACCACCCGGCCGCGGACGCGGGTGCCGACCGGGTACTTCTCGTCGGCCCGGTGCCAGGGGTCCTCCTGGATCTGCTTCAGGCCGAGGCTGACGCGCTCCTGGGCGGGGTCGAACTTGAGGACCACCACCCGGACCTCGTCCCCCACGTTGAACATCTCCGAGGGGTGGCCGATGCGCCCCCAGGACATGTCGGTGATGTGGAGCAGGCCGTCGATTCCGCCCAGGTCGATGAAGGCGCCGTAGTCGGTGAGGTTCTTCACCACGCCCTTCAGGACCGCACCCTCCTTGAGGTTCTTGAGGGTCTCCTTCTTCAGCTCCTCCCGCTGCTTCTCCAGGAGCACGCGCCGGGAGAGGACGATGTTCCCGCGCTTCTTGTTGAACTTGATGACCTTGAACTCGAATTCCTTCGAGATGTACTGGTCGAGGTTCCGCACCGGGCGGATGTCCACCTGGCTGCCGGGGAGGAACGCCTTCACTCCGATGTCGACGCTGAGGCCGCCCTTGACCCGGCCCACGATGACGCCCTTGACGATCTCGTCGCGCTCGCAGGCGGCGGAGATCTCGTCCCAGATGCGCATCTTGTCGGCCTTCTCCTTGGAGAGGACGACCATGCCGGTATCGTTCTCGCGGCTCTCGAGGAGCACCTCCACCGGGTCTCCGTCCTTGACGGTGACTTCACCCCGGGGATTGGTGAACTCCGAGATCGGGATCTGCCCCTCGGACTTGTAGCCGATGTCGACGACCGCGTAATCCTTGGTGACCTGGACGACGGTGCCCTTGACCAGGTCGCCTTCCTTGAGGATGCCTTCGCCGCCGCGCTCCTTGAGCGAGGCCTCGAACATCGAGGCGAAGTCCTCGTCGCCGCCGTCGAGCCCGATCTGTGGGTTGAGGTTTTGCTGCATAGAGTTGGAAAGTCCTATCAGTGCTTCACTGCTACCCCAGGGTGGTGGGATGTCCGGCCCCCGGAAAGCGGAGACGGACGGCGGACGAAACCCTCATGTGGGGTGTGACACGGGGGCGCCGCTGCTCGGGGAGCCAGCAAACGTAAGCCAGCGCGAGGCGCGCGCAACCTAAGGGGATGTCGGACGGGAGGTCAAGTGCGCTCGGCCGCCTCCCTGCTCTGCGGAAAGGACGCTCGCAGCTGATGACCACTCCGCTCGACGCCGTGGCCTACGTCCACGAGGCGCACGAGGGGCTCGCCCGGCTCCGGGAGCCCCTGGAACGGGCCGGATTCCGGCCGGTGGAGCGCTTCCGGGCGCCGGATCCAGAGGCGGATGCGCGCGCTCCCCTGCTGGTGGTCCTGGGCGGTCCGATGGGGGTGTACGAGGCCGACCGGTTCCCCTTCCTGGGGCGCGAGCAGGAGGTCCTCCGGGCCCGCCTCGCGGCGAACCGCCCGTCCATCGGCCTCTGCCTCGGGGCCCAGCTGCTCGCCGCTGCGTCCGGGGCCACCGTCGTGCGGGGGAGCCGGGGGAAGGTCATCGGGGTCGAGCCGGTGGAGCGGGTGCCGGGGGACGACCCGCTCGTCCAGGACCTGCCGGACGCCTTCGACGTCGTCCACTGGCACGGGGACACGTTCCAGCCCAGTCCCGGGGTGCCGCTCTTCCGGGGAAACACCTACCCCGCCCAGGGCTTCCGGGTCGGACGGTCGGTGGGGCTCCAGTTCCACGCGGAGCTCGGTCCGGAGAGGTTCCGGGAGTGGGTCGATGGCGCGGCCGAGGCGCTCCGGCGGAGCGGACGGGACCCGGACGCGTTGCTCGCCTCGGGCGTGCCTCGGCTCACCGCCGCCCTCCCCGTGCTGGATCGGCTGCTGGAGGCCCTGGCCAGGGACGCCCGGGCGGCGGTGGGGCCCTGAAATGGGGGGCCGGGGAGCCCGTATGACCAGCATGCGCCTCGCCCCTGTCGTCCTCGTGGCCTGCACGGTCGCCCTGCCCGCCTTCGCCTCGTCGGAGACCCGGAGCGTCTCGGGGTTCACGCGGATCGACCTGATGGCCCCGGTGGACCTGGAGGTCCGGCCCGGGAAGTTCGGCGCGAGCCTGGAGATGGACTCCGAGGTGGCCCGTCACCTGACCACCGAGGTGCAGGGGGACACCCTCCGCATCGCGTTCGACGGCCGGAACCTCAACGTCCACTCCAAGCAGCGGATCAAGGTCACCCTGCCGGAGCTGCGCGGGGTGCACATCCAGGGGAGCGGCGACGCCGACATCGCCGGCTTCAAGGACCAGGAGAAGGTCGAGATCCGCATCTCGGGCTCCGGGGACGTGAAGTTCGCCGGCACCGCCGGGGGGCTGGCGGTGTGGATCGAGGGCTCGGGGGACGTGCTGCTCGCCGGGGGGCAGGCCGGGTCGCTCCAGGCGCGCATCCAGGGCTCGGGCAACCTCAAGGCCACCGAATTCAAGGCCAAGAACGTCTCGGTGGCCATCGACGGCTCCGGCGATGCCGACGTCCGCGTGGCGGGTGGGGCGCTGAGCCTGTCGGTGAACGGCTCGGGTGACATCCGCTGGACCGGGGAGGCGAGCGCGGTGAGCACCGCCACCCACGGCTCCGGAAGCATTGCCAAGCGCTGACCATGATCCGAGGCATCCACGGACTGCTCTACTCCTCGAACCCGGACGCGACCCGGGCCTTCTTCCGCGACCAGGTCCGGCTTCCCGGCTCCGACATCGGCGAGGGCTGGTGGATCTTCGACTTCCCGGAAGGCGACCTCGGGGTGCATCCGGCAGAGGACGGCGGTGACGCCGGCAAGCACGACGTCTCCTTCTACTGCGATCAGATCGAGAAGACCGTGCGGGATCTGCAGGCCCGCGGGGTGCGCTTCACCGGCCCGGTGGAGGACCACGGGTACGGGCTGGTGACCTACTTCGAAGCCCCCGGTGGGGTCCGAGTCCAGCTCTATCAGCCGCGGTACCGGAAGAAGCCCGCCCCGAGGCCGGCGAGGAAGACCCGACGTTCTGTGCGGAAGACGACGCGGCGGGCGGCGGCGGTCCGGCGGCGGGCGCCCCGGCGGCGCTGAGGGGCTTCTCCATCTCGAACAGCGGGACGCCGTGCAGGTCCCGCTCGGCGCCCTGGCAGAGGGTGAAGCCCGCGCGCGAGTACAGGGCGATGGCCGAGTGGAGAAACGGCGTGGTGCGGAGAAAGACCCGGGCCAGGCCTCGGTCCCGACCGAAGTCTTCCGCCACGGCCAGGAGCGCCCGGGCCACGCCGTGGCCCCGGGCCCCGGGGTGAACGGCCATGCTGCGCAGATGCAGCCCCTCGGGCCGGCAGTACGCGGACAGCGTCCCGACCGGCTCGGCGCCGAGGAAGGCGATCCAGACGGTTCCTTCGTCCATCCGCTGCCGGAGGGCCTCCGCATCCGGCAGGGTCGCAGCGAGCGCCTCCGGCGTGTACAGCGCCGCGATCTCGGCGAAGGCCACCCGCAGCAGGAACGAGACCGAGGCCGCCTCACCGGGTCTCGCACGGCGGACGCGGAGCGTCGGGGCTGGGGTTCGAATGTCCATCGAGGGATTGGATTCCAGCCGAACGGCAGCGCCGACACACGGCACAGCGCCGGTTCGCCAACGGAGGAACAGCGCGGCCCGTTTCCCCCGTGGCGCACCGGGCGTAGGTTCCGCCCCATGGAATGGCAAGGCGGACGGCGCAGTGACAACGTCGACGACGTCGGCCGCGGCGGCGGCTTCGGTCGGCCCCTCGCGTTCGGCGGGGGCGCGGTCGGCATCATCGGCGCGATCCTCTTCTATCTCCTCACCGGGCAGGTCCCGGATGTCCAGCAGGCGCCGGCGCCGAGCCAGGTCAGCCCCCAGGCGCAAGGCCCCCGCTCCGCCGCCGACCAGCAACAGCGCGAGTTCGTCAGCGTGGTCCTCGCCAGCACCGAGGACACCTGGACCGTGGTGCTGCCGCAGCAGGCCCGGGTCCAGTACCGGCCGCCGCGCCTCACCCTCTTCGAGGACGCCGTCGAGTCGGCGTGTGGACTCGCCCAGAGCGCGATGGGGCCGTTCTACTGCCCGCCCGACCAGCGCGTGTACCTGGACCTGAGCTTCTTCAACCAGCTGTCTCGGATGGGCGCTCCCGGGGAATTCGCCCGGGCCTACGTCGTCGCCCACGAGGTGGGCCACCACGTGCAGAACCTGCTGGGCATCGAGGGGAGGGTCGTCCAGATGCGCCGGGCGGCGCGGAGCCGCGAGGAGGGCAACGCGCTGAGCGTGCTCACCGAGCTCCAGGCGGACTGCTATGCCGGGGTCTGGGCCCACCACGCGAACGCCAACTACAAGTCGACCGGGAAGGAGCAGCTCATCCAGCCGAGCGACATCGAGTCCGGTCTCGCCGCGGCGGCCTCGGTGGGCGATGACCGCCTGCAGAAGCAGTCCCGCGGGTACGTGAGTCCGGAGAGCTTCACCCACGGCTCGAGCGCCCAGCGCGTGTCCTGGTTCAGGACCGGGATGCAGACCGGCGAGCTGCGGGCGTGTGACACCTTCGGGAAGGCCGGGGTGCGGCTGTAGAAGAACGGGGTCGGTTCCGACCCCACGGAATTGCTACAACCGCGATCCGGGGAAATCACTTTTTCTCGCTTGGTGTCTCCCCCGTGTGGGTGCAGATGCTCCGCCCCTCGCAGATGCCTACCGATGGCTTCTGCATCTGGAAGGGGACAACCAATGATGCGCTGGAGCTGCTTCGCCCGGGGCGCTCGCCGCCGGGCAGGAATCGTCTCGACCGCAGTCGCTGCCGCCGTTCTCGTCACCGGATCCTCGGCCGGCGCGGGGCCCAGGTCCCGGCGGATCGTCGACGGCGAGCAGGCGCGGCAGATCATGCTTCGCCACGGCGGCGAGGCGTTCAAGCCAGAGGTGGCCACCAGCCGCACCAGCGATGGGCTCAGCCCGCGCTCCGGCGGCGACGGAACGGTGTCCCTGAACCTGGAGGGACGCTTCCAGCACGTCCACTACGCCATCCCGGATGGGACCGGCGGCTTCACGGTCGGCTGCACCGACGACCTCGCCACGCTTCGCCAGGCGACCGGGGAGGGGAAGTAGCGATGGGCTCCCTGCTGCGCGTCGCGTTCCTCGGCACAGCGCTCCTCGCCGGGTCGGCCCTTGCTCAGGGCCAGATCGTCATCATCAACGGAGACCCCGCCGGGCAGGGGTTCAATGATCCGACGCCGGCCGTCCCGGTGGGCGGCAACACCGGGACGACGCTCGGTCAGCAACGGCTGCAGGTCTTCGAGACCGCGGCCTCCATCTGGGAGGCGACGCTCAAGCCCACGACCGACATCCGGGTGCTGGCGACCTTCGAGCCGCTGGGGACCAACGTCCTCGGTTCCGCCGGAACGCTGTTCATTTACCGCGACTTCCCCGGAGCCGAGCTCCCGAACACCTGGTACCACGTCGCGCTCGCCAACCAGCTCTCCGGCGTCGACCTCGCGGTCGCCGAGACCGGGGACCCGAGCGTGCCGCACATCCGGGCCCGGTTCAGCAGCCAGTTCGCGTTCTATTTCGGCTTGGACAACAACGAGCCGGCCGGCACGGTGGATCTGCTGCCGGTGCTGCTGCACGAACTCGGTCACGGCCTGGGGTTCGCCAACTTCGCGAACGAGGCGACCGGGACGCTGGCCGACAATCGTCCCGACATCTACTCGCAGTACACGCTGGACACGACCACCGGGAAGATCTGGAACCAGATGACCGACGCCGAGCGGCAGGCCTCCGCCATCCGCGCGGGCAAGATCGTCTGGAGCGGGGTCAACGTTGCAAGGGACGTCCCCAAGGTCCTCCTGCCCGGTGAGCCCTCGGTGACCATCAGCTCACCGGCGGGCGTGGGGCCGTTCCTCGCCGGCACCGCCTCGTTCGGCCCGGCCCTCACCCCGGCGGGAGTCAGCGGCCAGATCGTGCTCGCAGTCGATCCAACCGACGCGGCGAACGGGGCCAACCCGAACGACGCCTGTGGCGCGCTCACCAACGGCGCCGAGGTCGCCGGGAAGATCGCGGTCGTCGATCGCGGAACTTGCACCTTCGTGGTCAAGGTCAAGAACGCCCAGAATGCGGGGGCCATCGCGGTCATCGTCGCCGACAACGCCCTGGGCGACCCGCCGGCCGCACTCGGTGGGACCGACCCGACCATTCTCATTCCCGCCGTGCGCATCACCGTCCAGAACGGGGCCGAACTGAAGGCAGCGCTGGCGTCGGGCCCGGTGACCGGAAACGTGGGCCTGGACACCTCCATCCTCGCGGGCACCGATCGCACCCTCGGGCTGATGAAGGTCGCGGCGCTCAACCCGGTGGCGCCCGGGTCGTCCATCTCTCACTACGACTCGACCGCGTTCCCCAACCAGCTGATGGAGCCGGCGATCAACTCCGACCTCACCAAGGTGGTGGTCCCGCCGGCCGATCTGACCACCTCGCTGTTCACCGACATCGGGTGGTTCTCGGACGGCGACGGTGTGCCGGACGGCGTCGACGCCTGCATCGGCTCGCCGCGGTCAGCGACGGTCGAAATCGGCTCGTGCGTCTCCAAGGCCCCGAACACGGTGTTCTTCAACGGCTGCCGCATCGCCGACCTGGTGGACGACTGCCGGGGCCGGAACGGCCGGTACGGGGAGCACTTCGAGGAGTGCGTGGAGCGGCTGGCCGAGAGGCTCCAGCGGCTGCACATCCTCACCAAGCAGCAGGCCAAGAGCCTGGAGAAGTGCGCGGAGCGGGCCAGCGAGGACGACGACCACGGCCATGGACACGGCCGCGGCCACGACGACTGACCCGACGTCGATTCGGGGGGACGGCCCTGACCGCTGACCGGGCCGTCCCCCGAGTCATGCCCCCGGGCGCCGCTCCACGACCACCCGCGCCGGGGTCCACAGCTGCCCCCGGCGCTCCCGCCGCCCGTCGGGGCTCTCCTGGCTGTAGTCCATCGGGGTGGGCGCCTGGGTGAACTCGGCGGCGGCGTCCAGCGCGCGGGTGTTCACCACCGCCCTGCCCTGCCCGCCGACCTCCACGTAGCCCCCGACGTAGACACCGCACCGGGGGCAGACCCAGAAGTCGGTCATTCCTGTCCCGAAGCGGTACCAGCCGTCGGGCGGGAGCTCGGTCACCGTGAGCACCACCTTCCCCGCCGGGTCGGAGGTGGTCAGACCCGCGTGCCGCCGGCAGAACGTGCACTGGCAGGCCCGGAGCGGCAGCTCGCTGGGCGTCTTCGTCGTGCTGAACGTCACGCGGAGCCGCCCGCAGTGACAGCGACCCTCGAGCGTCATTTCGAGACTCCTCCCCTACTGGGCCGGTGCGGTCCGCCGGCGGGCATGGGCCCGGTCGCGCTCGCCCAGCGCGGCCTGGAGGAACTTCCCGGACAGCTTCCGCCCGATGAGCTCCTGCGCCACCTCGCCCGCCTCCACCAGCTTTGGCAGGTCGATGCCGGTCTGGACGCCCATCCGGTGGAGCATGTTCACCACGTCCTCGGTGGCGAGGTTTCCCGCCGCGCCCGGCGCATAGGGACAGCCGCCCAGCCCGCCGATGCTGGCGTCGAAGGTCGTCACCCCGGCGGAGAGACCCACCAGGGCGTTGGCCAGCGCGAGCCCGCGGGTGTCGTGGAGGTGCAGCGCGAGCCTGTCCACCGGCACGTGGCGGGTGACGGCGCCCAGGATCTCCTCGGTCTGGTTCGGCACCCCGACGCCCACCGTGTCCCCGAGGCTCAGCTGGTAGATGCCCATCTCCGCCAGCCGCCGGCAGAGGTCCACCACCCGGTCGAGCGAGACCGAGCCCTCGTACGGGCACCCCCACACCACGCTGAGGTAGGCCCGCACCCGCATGCCCGCGGCCAGCGCCCCGCGGGTGACGTCGGCGGCGACCGACAGCGCCTCGGCGATGCTCTTGTTGATGTTCTTCTTGCTGTGGGTCTCGCTGGCGGAGATGAACACCGCCGCCTCGCTCAGCCCGGCAGCGCGAGCGCGGTCGAGCCCCCTGAGGTTCGGGACCAGCGCCGAGTAGGTCACCCCGGGCACCCGGGGGAGCTGCTTCAGCACCTCCTCGGCGTCCGCCAGCTGGGGAATCCACCGCGGGCTGACGAACGAGGTGGCCTCGATGCGGCGCTCCCCCGCGGCCACCAGCGCGGCGATGAGCCGCAGCTTCCCCTCCAGCGGAACGACGCGAAGCTCGTTCTGGAGCCCGTCGCGGGGACCGACCTCGTAGACGTCGACGCGCGCCGGGAGCCTCTCCGTCAGGCGCGCGGCTGGATGTGCTGACGGATCCACTGGACGATGTCCTGGGTCGAGCTTCCCGGGGTGAAGATCTCGGACACGCCCAGCTTCTTCAGCCGAGGGATGTCGTCGTCGGGGATGATGCCGCCGCCGAACACCTCGATGTCCCCGGCCTTCGATTCTCGAAGGAGGTCGATCACCGCGGGGAAGAGGGTCATGTGGGCGCCGGACATGATGGACAGGCCGATCGCGTCCACGTCCTCCTGGACGGCGGCGTTGACGATCATCTCCGGGGTCTGGTGCAGCCCGGTGTAGATGACCTCCATTCCGGCGTCCCGGAGGGCGCGGGCGATGATCTTCGCCCCGCGATCGTGTCCATCGAGGCCCGGCTTGGCCACGAGGATTCTGAGCTTCCGGTCAGGCATCCGAGACTCGTTCAGAAGATTCCACCTTCGCGATACTGCCCCCAGACCTTCCGGAAGACATCCGAGATCTCACCGAGGGTCGCGTAGGCCTTCACCGCCTCCAGCACCGGGGGCATGAGGTTGCCCGTCCCCCGGGCCGCGACCTCGACCTTCGCCAGGGCGGCAGCGACCGCGGCGGCGTTCCGTTCGGCCTTCACCTGCCCCAGCCGGGCGATCTGCCCCTCGGCGACCTGCTCGTCGATCTTGAGGATCTGCACCGGCTCGTGCTGCTCGCTCTGGAAGGCGTTCACCCCCACGATGAGCCGCTCGCCCTCCTCCACCTCGCGCTGGAACCGGTAGGCGCTCTCGCCGATCTCCTTCTGCGGATAGCCCTCCTCCACCGCCCGGATGATGCCGCCCATCTCGTCGATGCGACGCAGGTACTCCAGCGCCCGCTTCTCCATCTCGTCGGTGAGGTACTCGACGTAGTAGCTACCGCCGAGCGGGTCGACCACCCGGTCCACGCCCGACTCGTGGGCGATGAGCTGCTGGGTCCGGAGCGCCAGGGTGACCGACTCCTCGGTGGGCAGGGCGTAGGTCTCGTCCAGCGAGTTGGTGTGCAGCGACTGGGTGCCGCCGAGCACCGCGGCCAGGGCCTGGAGCGCGGTGCGCACCACGTTGTTGTACGGCTGCTGGGCGGTGAGGCTCACCCCGGCGGTCTGGGCGTGGGTGCGCAGCTGCCAGCTCCGGGGATCCCGCGCCCCGAAGCGCTCGCGCATCACCCGGGCCCAGATGCGGCGCGCGGCGCGGAACTTGGCGATCTCCTCGAAGAAGTCGTTGTGGACGTCCCAGAAGAACGACAGCCGGGCGGCGAAGTCATCCACCGCCATGCCCCGCTTCACGCACTCCTCGACGTAGCCGATGCCGTCGGCGAGGGTGAAGGCCAGCTCCTGGACCGCCGTCGCTCCGGCCTCCCGGATGTGGTACCCGCTGATCGACACCGGGTGCCAGCGCGGCATGTGCCGGCTGCAGAAGTCGATCATGTCGACGACGATGCGCACCGCCGGCCGGGGTGGGACGATCCACTCCTTCTGGGCGATGTACTCCTTCAGCATGTCGTTCTGGATGGTGCCCCCGAGCTTCTCCATCGGAACGCCCTGCTTCTCGGCCACCGCGATGTACATGCACAGCGCCACGATGGCCGAGGCGTTGATGGTCATCGAGGTGGTGACCTGATCGAGCGGGATGCCGTCGAAGAGGATCTCGAAGTCGCGGAGGGTGGAGATGGCCACGCCCTCCTTGCCGACCTCGCCCCGCGACATCGGATGGTCGGCGTCGTAGCCCATGAGGGCGGGCATGTCGAAGGCGGTGGAGAGCCCGGTGGTGCCGTGCGCCATGAGGTACTTGAAGCGCTCGTTGGTGTCGGCCGGCGTCCCGAAGCCGGCGAACATCCGCATGGTCCACAGCCGCCCGCGGTACATCGTCGGCTGCACTCCGCGGGTGTACGGGAACTGACCCGGCAGCCCCAGGTCGCCGAGGTCCTCGCGCGCCCGCTCGGCCGGGGTGACCACGGTGGGGATGGGGATGCCCGAATCGGTCGCGAAGTCGGTCCGGCGCGCCGGAGCCCGGGCGGTGCTCCTCGCCACCTCGCCCTGCTCCCAGGCCTTCTTCGCCGCGGTCAGCTGCCGGACGGTGGCAGCGTCGTAGGTCCGGAGCGCCGGGCGGCGCCTCTTGCCCTCGCTCGAGACAGCCTTGCCGGGGGTCGCCCTGGAGGCGCGGGCGGTCCGGGGACTCTTCACCAGACGAAGCTTCTTCGGGGAGCGCCGGGCGGGGGGCATGGGTACGCCAGCCTCTAGCATCGCGATCGGGCCCCTTCAATCGCTTGGAGTTGCTGAGAGTTCCCGCGCCTGCCGGGGAGCGCTTGCTCAGGAGCGGGAAGGGTGCCACCGGTCTCGACGGAAGGAAGAATGCGCCAGTTCTTGCTCGTTTTGTTGTAAATGCGCAGCTTCTTGCTCACTACCGTCATGTGCCATAACAGCCTGTGTTTCCTGGGTTTTTATCGCCTGAGGTTTGCTTGACTCGCCGAGAACCGGTCCGTAGAAGGTTCCGCTCCGGCCGGAGGCCAGCTCCCCGAGGTCCCTCGAAGGAGGGGACCCTTCCATGCGCGACGTCTTCGACAAGTGCCCAGCATTCAAGGACGACAAGATCGCCAAGGCAGCGGGCCTCTATCCGTACTTCCGCCCGATCGAGGCATCGCACGGCAGCACCGAGGTCGACATCGAGGGGCGCCGGGTCATCATGGTCGGCTCCAACAACTACCTCGGCCTCGCCGGTGATCCGCGGGTGAAGGAGGCGGCCCTCGAGGCCATCCGTCGCTTCGGGACCACCTGCTCCGGAAGTCGGCTGCTCAACGGGACGCTGACCCTCCACGAGGAGCTGGAAGCGCGTCTGGCCAAGTTCCTCAACCGCCAGGCAGCGCTGGCCTGCTCCACCGGATTCCAGACCAACGTGGCCACGGTCTCGGCCATCCTCGGGCGGCACGACATCGTCTTCACCGACCGGCAGAACCACGCCTCGCTGGTGGACGGCGTCCGCCTGGGGTTCGCCGAGGAGAAGCGCTACCGGCACAACGACATGGGCCACCTCGAGTCGCTGCTCGAGGGCGCCGACCCCGAAGCGGGGAAGATCATCATCACCGACGGCGTGTTCTCGATGGAGGGGGACCTGTGCAACCTCCCCAAGATCGTCGAGCTGGCGCAGAAGTACCGCGCCCGGGTGATGACCGATGATGCCCACTCCATGGGCGTGCTCGGCGCACATGGCCGCGGCACCGCCGAGTACTTCGGCCTCGAGGCCCAGACCGATCTGGTGATGGGCACCTTCAGCAAGAGCTTCGCCAGCCTGGGCGGGGTCATCGCCGGGCCCTACGACGTCATCAACTTCATCAAGCACCGAGCCCGTCCGGTGGTCTTCAGCGCGTCGATGACCCCGGCCAGCGTGGCCTCGGCCCTCAAGGCGCTGGACATCATCGAGGCCGAACCCCAGCGCCGGACCCGGCTGCTGGACATCGCCGAGAAGATGCACAACGGCTTCCGGGCGATGGGCTTCGACACCGGAGTCTCGGTCACTCCGGTGGTGCCGGTGCTGGTCGGTGACCAGGTGAAGTGCTTCCGGTTCTGGAAGGCGCTGTTCGAGGCCGGGGTGTTCACCAACCCCGTCATCCCGCCCGCGGTGGAGCCGGGCCACGCCCTGCTCCGGACCAGCTACATGGCGACGCACACCGACGCGCAGCTCGATCGGGTCCTGGAGGCGTTCGAGAAGATCGGCCGCCGGATGAGCATCATTCCCGAGACCCGCCCCACCAGCTTCGTCCCGGTGAAGGTCGCCCGTCCGGGGACCTTCGTCACCGCCAACCAGGCCTCGCAGCGCTGGGCGGCGGCGTCGGCCGGGCTGCTCGCCGACCGGGGCCTCTCGCTGGAGGCCATCTCCAAGCTCTCCGGCCGCGACGTGGCCCGCAGGCTCGCTGACGCGGTGGAGACCCTGACCTGGAGGGCGGCCAACTTGCAGCCCGATGACCTCAAGCGGCTCGGTTCTGCCCCCTTGCGTCTGTGGGAGAAGCGGACCGAGATCCCGGGCCTCATCCTCGAGAAGGGCGCCAATCTGTTCATGAAGAACGGCAAGCAGCCCGACGCCTGAGCCTCGAGCCCCGGAGTCACGACCGCATGCCCGCCTCAGTGAAGAGACTTCGAGCAGTGGAGAGCTCTGCGCCCGCCGGGTCCGACGTCACCGTCACCCCGGTCCAGAGCGCGCAGGACCGCGACGCCTTCATCCGCTTCCCCTACACGCTCTACGCGGGCGATCCCAACTGGGTGCCCCCGCTGGAGATGGAGCGGAAGGATTTCCTCAATCCGAAGAAGAACCCGTGGTTCGAGTTCGGCAACGCCGAGCTGTTCCTCGCCCGGCGCAACGGCGAGGTGGTGGGCCGCATCGCCGCCGTGGACGATCCCCACTGGAACGACTTCTACAAGAGCCGCACCGGCTTCTTCGGGATGTTCGAATCCATCAATGACCCGGCGGTGGCCAGGGGGCTCTTCGACGCCGCGGCGTCGTGGGTGAAGGCCCAGGGCTTCCCGGAGATGCTGGGGCCCTTCAACTTCAGCACCAACTACGAGTGCGCGGTGCTGGTGGAGGGCTTCGAGTCGCCGCCGGCGGTGATGATGGCCTACAACCCCCGGTACTACGACGCGCTCTACGCCGGGGCCGGGTTCACCAAGGCCAAGGACCTCTGGGCCTACGACCTGTCCTCCTCGGTCCCGCCTCCGGAGAAGGTGGTGCGGATCGCGGAGAAGATCCGCCAGCGAGAGGGGCTGGTCATCCGCTCCATCCGGATGGAGGACTTCGGCGCCGAGGTCCGCCGGGTGAAGGAGATCTACAACGCCGCCTGGGAGGACAACTGGGGCTTCGTCCCCATGACCGACCACGAGTTCGACCACATGGCCCAGGAGATGAAGGCCATCATCCGGCCCGAGCTGGTCCTGATCGCGGAGGTGAAGGGCGAGCCGGTGGCCTTCTCCATGACCGTCCCCGACGCCAACTATGCGCTGAAGGCGGCGGGCGGGCGGCTGACGAAGTACGGCCTCCCGATCGGATTGATCAAGCTCCTGCTCGCCTCGCGGCGGATCCGGCGCCTCCGGCTGATCACCCTCGGCATCAAGGAGGGATTCCGCAAGCGGGGCATCGACGCCGTCCTCTACCTGGACACCCTCAGCACCGCGAAGAAGCTCGGCTACAGCGGTGGGGAGATCTCCTGGACGCTCGAGGACAATCACCTGGTGAACCGGGCGATCGAGATGATGGGCGGGAAGAAGACCAAGACCTACCGGATCTACCGGAGGGCGGTCTGAAGGTCCTCCTGACCGGTGGCAGCGGCTTCGTCGGCGGGCAGCTGGCGAAGGTCCTCGTGGCCCGGGGCGACGAGGTGGTGGCGCTGGTCCGGCGCTCCTCGAAGGTGGAGGCGCTGAAGTCCCTGGGGGTCCGCATCGCCGTCGCAAGCCTGGAGACCGGGGACGGGGTGGCGGAGGCTGCGCAGGGCGTCGAGGTGGTGCACCACGTGGCCGGCCTCACCAAGGCCCGGACCGAGGAGGACTACCTCCGGGGCAACGCCGAGACGACCCGGATGCTGGCCTCGGTCCTCGCCCGGCAGAAGCGCCCTCCCCGCCTGGTGGTCTGCAGCTCGCTCGCCGCCGCCGGTCCCGCGCGCATCGGGAAGCCCCGGACCGAGGACGAGCACCCGGCGCCGGTGTCGATGTACGGGCGGAGCAAGCTCGCCGCCGAGGAGGCCGCGCGCGAGTTCGCCGACCGGGTGCCCACGGTCGTGGTGCGCCCTCCGTTCGTCTACGGGCCGGGCGACCTGACCAACCTCCCCCCGCTCATCGCGATGGGCAAGACCGGCGTGTACCTCAAGGCCGGACTCGGTCCGAAGCACTTCAGCTTCGTCCACGTGGACGACCTGAACCAGGCACTGATCGCCGCCGCCGAGCGGGGCAAGACCCTCAGCCTCGAGGACCCCACCCGGGGCGTCTACTTCGCCTCCGACCCCAATCCCTACAGCTGGGAGGACTTCTGCACCGCCCTCAGCCGGGCGCTCGGCCGGGGCAAGCCGAAGGTCATCGCCCTCCCCGAGTTCGTGGGCTGGGCCACCGGGGCGGGCGCCGAGCTGGGGAGCCGCCTTCTCGGCACGGTGTCGATCATGAACCGCGACAAGGCGAAGGAGATGGCCCAGGAGGCCTGGACCTGCTCGCCGGCACGGGCGGCCGAGGAGATTGGCTTCCGGCCCGAGTACCCGCTTGACCCGGGTCTGGAAAACACCGTCGCGTGGTACCGCACACAGGGACTGGCATGAACCCCACCTCCGTCCGAAACCTCCGCAGTCCCGGCCGCTCCAAGGCGGCGAAGCCCACCGCCACCCCGGCGACCACCGGCTCCGCCGTCCAGGTGACCCCGGTCCGCTCGACCCTGGAGCTGGACGAGTTCATCCGATTCCAGCTCGAGCTGTACAAGGACGACCCGTACTTCGTTCCTCCCATCGTGGCCGAGCGGCGCGACTTCCTGAACCGGAGGAAGAATCCCTTCTTCACCCACGCCGAGGTGGAGCTCTTCCTCGCCCGGCGGAACGGCAAGGTGGTTGGCCGCATCGCCGCGATCGACGACGCGCTGTGGAACCAGTTCCACAACAGCGAGACCGGCTTCTTCGGAATGTTCGACGTCCCGAACGACCCCGAGGTGGCCAGCGCGCTCCTGGACGCCGCGGCGGAGTTCGCTCGCTCGCGGGGGATGAAGACCCTCACCGGGCCGGTGAACCTCTCCACCAACCACGACTGCGGCGTGCTGGTGGAGGGCTTCGAGTTCCCGCCGGCGATGATGATGCCCTACAACTACCGGTACTACGGCGCGCTGCTCGAGGGCTGGGGTCTGAAGAAGATGCGGGACCTCTACGCCTACGACATCTCGGCGGCGATGACCCCGCCGGAGAAGATGGTCCGGATCGCCGAGCGGCTGAAGGAGTCGGAGCAGGTCCGCGTGCGGCCCCTGAACATCCACGACCTCCCGGAGGAGATCCGCCGCCTGAAGAGCATCTACAACGCGATGCTCGACCGGAACTGGCTCTTCCTCCCGATGAACGAGGAGGAGTTCGACTCCATCACCGCCCGGCTCCGTCCCCTGGTGCGCGTCCGCCCCGAGCTGTGCGTCATCGCCGAGGTCAAGGGCGAGCCGGTGGCGTTCTGCATCACCCTCCCCGACTCGAACCTCGCCATCCGAGAGGCCGGCGGACAGCTGACCCGGTGGGGCGTGCCGGTGGGCCTGGCGAAGATGGCCTGGGCGGCGCGGCGCATCGAGCGGCTGCGCGTCCTGCTCTTCGGGATCAAGCCCGGGTACCGGCGGCGGGGCCTCGACGCGCTGCTGGGCCTGGAGACGCTCCGGGCGGCCCGCCGGCTGGGGTACGACGGCGCCGAGCTCGGCTGGGTCACCGAGGACAACGAGCTGATGAACCGGGCCATCGAGTCGATCGGCGCGCGCCGGTACAAGACCTACCGGATCTACGAGAAGACCCTCTGAGCGGTTGAGGACGCCTAGGTGCCGGTGGTGCTGGGCTCGTCCACGACCACGAGCCTCGCGAGCGGAGACCGATCCTGGAGGACAGCCCGTCGTCCGGACAGTAGGGTCCTCCGGCATGTGGAACCTCGCCCACCTGCACATCGCCATCAACCACGTCCCCGTGATCCTGGTCCCGGCCGCGCTGATCATCTTCGCGGTCGGGGTGTGGCGGCGGTCGGAGCCAGTGCTCCGGACCGGGATCGTGGTGGCTTGGGTCGGGGCGGCCGCGGCGGTCGCCTCGTACCTCACCGGCGACGCGGCGGCGGATCTGGTGATGGCCGCCGAGAAGGCTCAGCAGAAGACCCTCGACCCGATCGTCGAGGCGCATGACGACTCGGCCACCTGGGCGCTCGGCTCTTCCCTCCTGCTCGCTGCTGCCGGGGCCTGGGCCTGGCGACGCAAGGGCCTGGGCAAGGAGGTCACCGTTCCGCTGCTCGTGCTCTCCGCTCTGGGCACGGTCATCCTGACCAGGACCGCCGAGCTCGGGGGTCGGATTCGCCACCCCGAGGCCCGTTCGGGCTTCGTCGCGCCGGCGGGAGGCGAGCACGAGCACGAGAAGTAGGTCCCGGTCCAGCCGAGGCGTGACAGCCTCCCGCCCGAGCGTGTAACACCCGCTCCACGCTCGACGTCCCGAGGGAGCTTTGGAGAACCCCATGCGCCTGACCGACCGCGTGAAGCAGATCCTGTCCTGGTACCCGTCCGACAGCCCGGGCCTGAAGATGAACCTCGCCCGGCTGCTCAACACCGGCACGCTCGCCGGGACGGGCAAGCTGGTCATCCTCCCCGTGGACCAGGGCTTCGAGCATGGCCCCGCCCGCTCCTTCGCCCCGAACCCGCCGGGCTACGACCCGGACTACCACGTGCAGCTCGCGATCGAGGCGGGCTGCAACGCGTACGCCGCGCCGCTCGGGTTCCTCGAGGCCGTGGCCGGCAGCTACGCGATGGAGATTCCGCTCATCCTCAAGCTCAACAACTCCGACTCCATGAGCAAGCTCGAGCCCGCCTCCGCGGTGACCGGCTCGGTGAAGGACGCAGTGCGGCTCGGCTGCGCCGCCGTCGGCTACACCATCTATCCGGGAAGCGGGCAGCGGAACGTGCTGCTCCAGGAGCTCCGGGAAATCCTGGAGGAGGCCAAGGAGCACGGGCTGCCCACCATCGTCTGGGCGTACGTGCGCGGCGCGGCAATCCCGAAGGAGAGCGAGCAGGCGGTGGACCTCATCGCCTACGCCGCGCAGGAGGCGGCGCAGCTGGGCGCCCACGTGGTCAAGGTGAAGCCCCCCAAGGACCAGGTGGAGCTCGCCGAGGCCAAGAAGGTCTACGAGAAGTACGCCATCCCCACCAAGACGCTGGCCGAGCGCGTGCGCCACGTGGTCCAGAGCTGCTTCAACGGCAAGCGGATCATCATCTTCTCCGGCGGCGAGGCGAAGGACACCCCGGCGGTGCTGGAGGAGATCCGTGCCATCCGCGACGGCGGCGGCTTCGGATCGATCATGGGCCGCAACGCCTTCCAGCGCCCGAAGGAGGAGGCGCTCAAGCTCCTCCGGGACGTGATGGCCATCTACCAGGGCAAGTGAGTGCCTGCACCGCGTTCCTGAGGGCGGGCTCCCCCGGGGGAACGGGCGGTGCCCCCTTGCTCCGCTCCACCGCCACGCGGACGAGGCTGTCCACCACCCCGTTCAGCGCTGCCCAGTCGGTGAACACCACCTGCCGCGTGGGCTCGTCGGGCACGGTGCGGTGGGCGAGCGTCCGCATCAGAAGCCGGGTCAGCGGCCCGTAGGCAGTGTCGGTGAGGGCGCCGGCGATGGACACCGCCTTGTCGGGGCGCCAGCCGGTCTCGAGCACGAAGTCGTCCAGCACCTTGCGGGTGGCGCGCCGGGCCTCGAGGCGCTCGTCGTCGGGGCGGTGGACGTCCGCGGCGGCCACCTCGGTCAGGCTCACGGAGAGGAAGACCGTGGGAAGCCGTTCCAGCTCGCGACGACGAGCGCGGACGAACTTCACCATCTCCCGTTCGTGGTGACCGAGGTGGACGCTCGCGGCCAGGATGACGGCCGAGTAGCGCTCCAGGGGGGGTAGCGCCTCGGTCCGCACGTCCTGGATCTGCACCTCGTGGGCAAGAGTGCGAATGCGGTCGGCGACGCGCTCGGCGACGTGTCGGGTGTGGCCGGTGCCGGTGGCATAGACGACGAGGAACGGTCTCATGTCGGAGGGTGCTGCATCGGCCGTACCCTGCTCGATGCGTGGCCGAGGAACGAGCGGCATCCGCAAGCCCTGCGCGTGCCACCTCCCCCCGACGCAGGCGATGCGGCTGGATGGCCGAATGGAGAGGCCTTTCCGCGCACGCCCGATGCAATGCATCAAGTGTGCGCCGAGGAGGGAATCCTCATGTCCGAGCGGCACGTTGTCATCGTGGGTGGTGGGTTGGCCGGGCTCTCGGCGGGGTGCTACGCGCGGGCGGCCGGATTTCGCACCACGCTGGTGGAGCACAACATCGCGCTGGGCGGCGTCTGCACCGCCTGGCCTCGCGGTGCGTACACGATCGACGGCTGCATCCACTGGCTCACCGGGGGGGCCTTCGCGCCGCTTTACGAGGAGCTGGGCATCGTCCCGCCGGTGCGGCTCCACGTGCTGAAGGAATGGACCGCGTACCGGGACACGCGGAACGGCCGGACCCTGCACCTCACCCGGGACCTCGACGGGCTCGCCCGCGAGCTGCTCGCCCTCGCGCCCGAGGACGGCGCGGAGATCGATCGCATCGTCGCTGGCGCCCGCCGGGTGGCCGAGCTGGAGCAGCCCCTCGACCAGAGTCACCGCACCTTCTGGGACCAGCTCGCCGAGTTCTGGCAGATGCGCGACGAGCTGGGCACGGTGATGCACTTCCGGAAGCCGCTCGCGCTCTACGTCCGCGAGCACCTCCGCTCCCCGGTGCTCCAGCGGATCTTCACCGAGCTGCTGCCCCGCGAGGCGCCGGCGCTCTTTCTCCTCATGGTGCTGGGGTACCTGGAGCGGGGCCACCTCTCGCGTCCCATCGGAGGGACCGCGGCCTTCCGCGATGCGCTCATCTCGAGCTACCACCGGCTGGGGGGCGAGACCCAGCTCCACGCCACGGTGGACGAGATCCTGGTCCAGGGACACGAGGCCCGCGGGGTCCGGCTCTCCGACGGCAGCTTCGTGATGGCCGATGCCGTCGTCTCCACCTCCAGCATGCCGGAGACGGTGCTCCGCCTCCTCGGCGGCCGGTTCGGCGGTGACGACGTCCGGGCGAAGCTGGCCCGGTGGCGCACGTTCCAGCCAGTGGTGCTGGCGAGCTACGGCGTCGCCCTCCCCCTCTCGGACCTCCCCTCGCTGATGGTGCTGGACCGGGTGGACCCGTTCGAGGTCGGAGACGTGGTGAATGATTCGCTGTATGTCCGGGTCTGCAACGACGACACCAGCTTCGCGCCAGCGGGCCACACCGTCATCCAGGCCATGCTGGGGTCCAACTACGAGTGGTGGGCCACCCGCGGCTCCCGCTACACCGCCGAGAAGGATGCCGTGGGGGACGTCGCGCTCGCGCAGCTGGCCAAGCAGATCCCCGGCCTGGCCGGGGCGGTGCGGATGGTGGACATCGCCACGCCGATGACCTTCTGGACCAGCGCCCGCGCCTGGCGGGGGGCGTACGAGGGCTGGCTCCCCAGCTCCGAGTCGTTCTTCGGTCAGGTGCGGAAGACCCTCCACGGGCTGCACCGCTTCGTCATGGCCGGCCAGTGGGTGGAGCCGGGTGGCGGTGTGCCCACGGCGCTCCTCAGCGGTCGGCAGGCGGTCCAGCTGCTCTGCACCGAGCTCGAGGTCCCCTTCCGGCTCCCGCCATCGGGAATGGCCACAGCGTAGGACCGGGTGCACCAAGGTCTCGACCGACCAGAGGCCTGCGTAGGCGCTGCGCGGAACACCGGGCTGCCCGCCTGTGGAGCTCTGTAGTCATCTTCGGGACCCTGCCCGTTCTGTTCAGGTCGCGAGCGAAGCGACCGGGCCCCGAGCGAAAAATCGAGGACGACACCTGAACAGCCCGAGGCGGTTCTGAACGCGTGGCCATGTCACGGGGGGCGAGGAAAGCGACGACGCTCCGCTGCGACGTGCCGTGCTCCAGCGCACTCCACTCCGATCTGCCGCGCCGGAACACGAAGGGCGCCCCGAGGCGCCCTCGGTACCCACGCCAACGGCCCGACAACCATTCACAAGGCCCGCAGGTCACCCCGCCGCCCCGACGCCACGGTCAGATCGCAAGCGAGGCGAGGAAGGCGCGCCCGGGACTATTCGCGAGCACCGAAAGCGTGACGTCGGCACCGAGCGTAACCCCGGGGGTCCGACCAGACGTATTACGACGGCGAGCAACCCGGGCCACCTGGCCCGAAAAGGAGACAATCATGGCAAGTCACCAGGCGGTGAAGGTCGGTCTCTTCGTTCGGCTGGTCGCCCGACCGGGCAAGGAGAAGGAGCTGGAGGCGCTCCTGCGCTCCGGGCTACCGCTGGTGCAGGACGAGCCCGGGACGCTGCAATGGTACGCGGTGAAGTTCGACGCGAAGACCTTCGCCATCTTCGACACCTTCTCGGCTGAGGCGGGCCGGGACGCGCATCTCGCCGGGCGCCTCGCCGCGGCGCTCATGGCCAAGGCTGGCGAGCTGCTCGTCGAGGCCCCGAACATCGAGAAGCACGACATTCTCGCCGCCAAGGTCTGAGCGGAGTGGTTCGAGGTCTGGTGCGCGCCGCTCCTCTGGTCCCATGGCCGAAGCACGGGTCGGGGTAAGACCGGCCCGGCTCACCGCGTCCAACCAGCGCCGGCCCCCTTGGGCCAGAGGTGACGACGAATGAGCGCAACCACTGCAGACGTGACTTCCCCGACCCAGGCGCGGATCGCTCCTGGAAACCAGGCCCTCGCGGCCGCGTTCCGGTTCGAAACGGCCGCCCGCTGGGTGGCACGTGGGGGCCTCATCGCGATCCTGCTCGTCTTCGGGCTGTTCAAGTTCACCGCCGAGGAAGCTGCGGCGATCAAAGGCATGGCGGAGCACAGCCCGTTCCTGGGATGGCTCTATGGGATCACCTCGACCCAGGGCGCCTCGAATGTCATCGGCGTGACCGAGCTTCTCATCGCCACTCTGCTCGCCGCGCACCGGTGGCTTCCCAGGGCCGCAGCGGCAGGCGGAATCTGGGCGGCGGGAATGTTCGTGATCACCCTCAGCTTCCTGGTGACCACTCCCGGCGTCCTGAAGGATCCGTCGGCCTTCGGCTTCCTGATCAAGGACGTCTTCCTGTTCGGCGCCGCGCTCACCGCCGCCGCGGAGTCTCTCCGGGCCGTCGCGCGTGCCGGCGCCCGACCGTAGAGCCCCGAGAGACGGCGGTGGCCCATGAGCGTCACTCCGAGCGGCACGCACCCGAACCGACTGGTTCGGGTAGCCTGAGCAGCGGCAGGAGCGCAATGGGTTCACGGCCAGGCCTCGAGGCGAAGCGCAGCAACGAGGACTGGCTCGGTGCGCTTCGTGAGGACGGACAAGCGGGCGAAGCCGCGCGCCGAGACCTGCGGACCGTGCTCATGGCCGGCCTGGCCAACGCGTTTGCAGGCCGCGCCCTGACCGAGATCGAGGACTTCGTCCAGGAAGCGATGCTCCGCGTCCTCCAGCGGCTCGATACCTTTCGGGGTGACAGCCATTTCACCACTTGGGCGATGAGCACCGCTGTACGGGTCGCCTGGAGCGAACTCCGCCGGGCACGGTGGAAGGACGTGTCGTTCGAGGAGCTGGTCGCGAAGAGCGGCGAGGACGACCTGAACCTCGAGAGCTCAGACGACGCCGACCGGACCCTGGCTCGTCGCCGGGCGCTCGCAGTCCTGGAAAGTGCAATCCATCGCCTCACGGACCGACAGCGCATCGTCATCGCCGCCGAGCTTCGGGGGATGCCGCAGGACGAGATTGGGCGGCGGCTGAGCATCACGCGGAACGCGGTCTACAAGCTCGGGCACGATGCACGCCGCGCGTTGCTTCGCATCCTGGTGGCCGAGGGGTTCAGCGCCGAAGACATCCTGTGGATGTTCGATGCGGGAACGAGGACCGCGCCATGAATCTTACCCGAGCCGAGATGAACGCCCTGCTCTCCTTCCTCTTCTCGACACGCGACGACGAGATCGGCTGTGACGACGCGCTGGCGGGCTTCGCCGCGCGTGCCGAAGAAGAGCTTCGCGATGGGAAGGTGTCTGAACGAACCGCCCACCTTGCGCGGCACATCGCCATGTGCTCCGAGTGTGCGGAAGAATACGCGTCGCTTCTGGCCGCGCTCTCCGGGGCCACACCCGTCAACGAGAAGTGGTGACGTCCTGCCTTCCGTCACGATTCGCGCCGCGCGGCCCGAGGAGCTTTCCACCATCGTCTCCGTCGATGACGACGCCAGCCGTCGCTTCGTCACGGCAGGGCTCAGGATTGACCTCGATGACAGGCATCCCTACGTGGTGGAGGAGCGAGAGCAGTGGGCCCGCGCACTGGCCTCGGGAGACGGCTTCATCGCCGAGGATGCCGAGCACCGGGCCATGGGCATCGCCGTTCTGGGGCGACTCGACGACGAGCCCTATCTCGATCAGCTCTCGGTACGGCTGGAGCACATGGGCCAAGGCGTCGGGAGCGCCTTGCTCTCCGTGGCCGTCGCGTGGGCGCACGAACGCGGGCCGGGCCTGTGGCTGAACACCTATCGCCACCTTCCGTGGAACCGGCCCTTCTACGAGGCGCGCGGATTCACCCTCGTGGAGGAGTCGTCGTGGAGGCCTGAGATGCGAGCGACGATCGAGAGGCAACGAGCCTGCCTTCCGCTGCCGGGCGAGCGCGTGGTCATGTTCAGGCCCCGCATCGGAAGGTCCGCTCGAAGCTCGGCGAATGGTTTGTGAAACGGATGTGGTTCGCTGACGACCTCGCGGCTCCGGACCGGGCCGCCGCCTCCGGGGAACATCCACTGTTCTCGACGCTGTTCCGACGCGTGGCTCTTTCATGCATCGGCCAGCTCCGACTCGAGCGCTCGCCAGTCCAGATCGGCACCGACGCGCGCAAGCACGGCGTGCAGCCCAAAACGAATGCGGAAGAGAAAGAGCAACCTTCCCGGAAGGTGAAGCCGCATCAAGGCCCGCTTGTTTCCGACCAGCTCCCTCATGTCGATGCCGATGCCGGGCGGCAAGCGGTGCGGCCCTGCCCTCAGCACCGGGCTGAAGAACCCGCGCAGCAGCGTGCGGGCGACCTGCATGTCCGCTTCTCTTTCTGGAGGTCTACCACCCAGCGCCGTGAGGGCAGCCCGCATGCCGGCCAGGTCATCGGCGCGGACCGCGCGCGACAGAGCGGCGAGGCCAGCTCTCAGCGGTGACTCGAGCTCGACCACGCAGCCGTGGTCCAGAATCACCACCGAGCCGTCTTCCTGGAAGAGCAGGTTGCCAGGGTGCGGATCCGCGTTGAACAGCCCATGTCTGAAGACGGTTCCGATGTAGAACTCGTAGAGCGCCCGTCCGGCATGGTTCCTCCGATCCTCGTCGGCCGTCCGGGCGAAGTCATCGATGTGGCTTCCCACCCTCCATTGCGTGGTGAGGACCCGGGGTGAGCACCAGGCTTCGTAGACCGCCGGGATGTGAATCCACGGATGTTGCGCGTAGATGGCGCCGAACCGCTTCTGGTGCGCACGTTCGAGCGCGTAGTTGCACTCCTCGCTGAAGCGGGCCTCTGCCTCGGCCACCACGGCGTCGATGTTCGCACCTGACATGAGGGCGCTCGCCAGCGTCTTGCCCGTGCTCGCAGCGCGGAAGTCGGCACGTATCGCCTCGACGATGCCTGGGTGGAGGACCTTGACCGCGGCGTCCTTTCCGTCAGGCAGCCGCGCCCGGTGCACCTGACCGATGGAGGCCGTCGCCACCGGCTTGCGCGACATCCCCGCCAGGAGAGCGTCAGCTCGTTCACCGAAATCCTCGCGGAGAATTCGTTCAATCTGGGCTAAGGGCGTTGGCTGCGAGCGCGTCTGCAGCACCTCAAGTTGTCGGCGTATCTCGATCGGCAGCGAGGCATCCACGTAGCTCAGCACCTGCCCTGCCTTCATCGCCACCCCCTTCAGCTCGCCCAGGGAGAGGACCAGCTGCTCGATGACCTGCTCCTGTGGGCCACCCAGCCCGCGCAATCGTCCCACCAGCGCCCCCGCCCCCGCACGCGCGGCGGTGGTAGCGGTTCGGCGTAGGCGGCCGAGCAGGCTCGTGGGGATGCGGGTACCGTCTCCTTCACCCAGAAGCCTCAGGAGACGCGCCACCGCGTCGGGACCACTGCCGTCCTCGTCCTGCTTCTCCATGTCGACTTCTTAGGCGCCCGCGACCGGGCTCAAGAGAAGCGCGAGGTTCGAGCGCAGGATTCCCAGCTCATTCGGTGGGCCTCCTCGGCCCCGCCCGGCCGGGGCTTGTCTTCGGCTCGGACGACAACGTCCGCCGAGCGGTGGAGCTCCCTGAGGTCACTCGAGCTCGGGGCATTTCGTGAACCGCGAGCGCCTCCCGGTCAGTGCGCAGCTGAATCCAGCCGGGTCGCATCGTCCCGCCGGTTTGCCGCCCACGCCGTCTCGTTGTGACCCTGGTCCAGCGGGCGGTCCTCTCCGTAGCTGATGGTGTCCAGGCGAGCTGGAGCGATGCCGAGCTGGGTGAGGTAGCGCTTTGCCACGGCGGCCCGCTTCTGACCGAGCAGCAGGTTGTACTCCTCGGTGCCGCGCTCGTCGCAGTTCCCAGCGATCTGGATGCGCGCCGCGGCGTTGGATTTCAGGGCGGCGGCCAGGACCTGGAGCTGATGCCGATCCTCCGAGGTGAGCAGGGCCTTGTCGAAGGCGAAGTGAGAGATGGGCTCGGAGATGAGGCGCGTGAGCTCGTCGTCGTTGGTCTTTGGGGGCGCGGGCAGCTCGGTCACCGGGGGCGGTGGGGGAGCAGGCTGGGCGACGGCCGGAGGTGCGGGAGCGGGAGCAGCGGCCTGCTGCTCGTGAGCACAGGCCGCGGCCAGCACGAGCACCAGGGGAAACCGGCGTGTCAACGTGGCCATCAGATCTTCCTTTCGTGAGGTGGATGGAGGGGAGGACCGCTCGACGCGCGCGAGGGCAGGTCGTTGCAACCCCGGCGACTCGCCAATGATCCGCACGCCACTGGCAACGTCCCAACGATGGATCTCCGCGTGCACAAGATTGTTGGTATACCAACGACCCGGATGCAGTTGGAAGACTCCTTCGATTGTCGAGCCCTTCCGCCTAGCCCCGTCCGTGGATCGGCCGGTTCCGGAGCGTGCGTCCTCACGGAGCTTTCGCAGAGCCAATCGCTGCGCGAGGCCCCCCCGCTGGCCATCGAGGCCACCGAATGACCGCCCGCGAGCAGACGAGGCGTCCCTGGTACCGGAGGTTCGCCGAGGGGGTGCAGCTGGCGTGGGCCTGGGCGAGGAAGAAGCACCTCCCCGGCCTGGTGAGCGTGATCGGTCTGGCCCTGCTGCTCGTCGCGGAGCGGAAGCTGCTCAAGGACGTGCTGCACGCCCAGGAAGGCCTACGGGACGCACTGGGAGACCTCAAGCAGACGGTCAACGACGAGCTCGGAGCGGCAAAGAGTGCGCTCCAGGACACGCGGGTCCTCGAGCACGACATCCGGAGCAGGCTCGACGCCCTGCACGGAAGGGAGCTGAGCGACGTCCCCGTCCTCGCCCGCGCTCTCAAGGACGAGCTCGACGCGGGAGTCGGACGGGCACGCGGAGTCGTGTCCGCGCTCGGCGCGCCGGGGGCCCGAACAGGACCCGCGGGGACCGGGTCGGTCGAGGGAGAGCTCGAGAGTCTTTCCGCCGAGCTCGCCGCGGCGCGACGAATCGCTGTCGAGCTCGGAGATCGGGCGCGGCAGGCCGACGAGGCGCTCGGGAGCGGCCACGATGGAGGCGTCTCTCCGTTTCTCGATGTCCGCACGCAGGCCTTCCGGATTGCCGAGAAGCTCTCGCAGGCCGAGTCGGTGATGTTCTCCCGCGATGCGGCCGCGACCGAGGGGGGACAGGTCGCCATCGCAAAGGGCACTTTCCCGCCGCTCTACGCGAAGGCGAGGGATCTCTCTGCTGCGCTCGACCGGAGCTCAGCTCATCTCCTCGGCGATGCGGGTCTGCAGGACGGACCGGACCTGGGAAAGAAGCTGCGTGACATCCAGGCGCGGCTCCAGGCGTTCCAGACAAGGCTCGACAAGATTGACGAGGCCCTGCGCGTGCAGGAGGCGGCGCTCCAGAGGAGAGACCCCCACCCCGACTCGGGAGCCCCGGACCCGCGACCGTCCATCGCTCAATAGCGGCCCCGAAACGCCAGTGCGGAGGCCCCGCGGCGTTCACGGCACCCTCGTTGTGTCCCGTTCAGGAGGCACCGGACGACGCGGGAGCGGGAGGGCACCGGCTCGGTGGACCGCTCGGAGGAGTGCGCCGAGGAGAATGTCGCCACAGCCGGGCCGAACTGTGCCAGTGAGCGCCCGGTGAGGGCCGGTGCGATGATCCTCCCAAGCCAATTTGGAAGCACTCAGGCGCCGGACGCGCGGGCGTACCACTCCACCAGCACCGAGCCGAGCGCCGCACGGGTGATGACTCCTTCTCCCGTCGGCTCCGTGGGAACGAGCACCGCCGGTGCGTCGGCAGCGAAGCACTCCGCGACGAGTTGAGCAAACGTCGCATCCGGAGCGACACGCGGAGCCAGGCGCACCAGGTCCGCTGCCACCAGCATGCGCTGGAGCCGCTCATCGTGGAGGAAGTCACGAACGTGCTCCAGCAAGACGACGCCGGTCGCTTTCCCGTCGGCTGAGTGCACGATGACCACGTCGCTGGCCGACGTTGCCAGGCTGTCGACCAGCTCATCCATCGTGGCGCCCCCGGTCAGAACGGGGGCCGGACGGACGAGGTCCCTTGCGCGGACGTCGTCAGGGCCGATCGGCCAACGGCCCTCGACCTTCGGGCCTGGTTCGGCGCCGACCGCCCGGGCGTGCGCACGGATGAGATCGGTGATGGTCAGGATTCCCACCACCCGAGAGGCTGTTCGCTCGTCGAGCACCACCAGCTGCCGCACACCCTTCTCACTCATGCGAACGACCGCACGCGCAAGCGGTACGTCGGCCAGTATTGTCTCCGCCTGCTGAACGAGCTGGGCGATGGGGGCCGCCGCAGGAGCGACCCGCAGCTCGGCCACGGGCACCGCACCCAGCAGGCCCCCCCGGTCATCGAGCACCGGCAGAATCTGGAAGCTCCTGGCCGCGAGCGCCTCCCTCACCTCCCCCACCGCTTCTTTCGCATGCGCCGACACCACTCCGGTGGTCATTGCACCGGCGACGGTCAGCTGCTCGAGCGGATGGACCCGCGGAGAGGCGTGAGGGAGGAAGACGCCGTCCTGCTCGAGCAGGGCCTCGTAGATGGGAGTCGCTCGATATCGGCGGGCCAGAACGTAGGCCGTCGTGTTCGCCAGCATCAGCGGGAGAACCAGGCCATAGCCTCCTGTCATCTCGAAGATGATCAGGACGGAGGTGATGGGCGCGCGGATGACCCCGGCGAACACGGCGCCCATCCCCACCAGCGCAAAAGCCCCGAGCTGGCGCCCCTCGTGATGGAAGGCCGCGACATCGAGGTACCCCACCGCCCCGCCAAGCATGGCGCCCACGAAGAGGGCCGGAGCGAAGATGCCTCCGGCACCGCCACTGGAGTAGGAGAAGACAGTCGCGATTCCCTTGACCACGCAAAGCACGAGCAAGGCGGTGAGTCCCAGCTGCCCGCCAAGGGCTCGTCCCAGTGTCTGGTAGCCGCCGCCGGTGACTCCTGTCGTTCCGAAGAACTTCATCACCAGCACTGCGAGGATTCCGGTGACTAACCCACCGACTGCTGGATGAGACCACCGCGGGATCGCGGAAAAGGCCCGAAACCGCTGCCGCAGCCTGAGCAGCCCGTCGGTGAAGGCGATCGACACCAGCCCTCCGGCGACGCCCAGCAGCGCGTAGAAGACGAGCGACGAGGCATGGTCGAGCCCGTATTGCTGCTGCACCTCGATGATCGGGTGGACTCCGAGAACGCCGCGCTCGATGACCGCCGCGAGCGCTGCCGCGACGACGACGCCAGAGAGCACGGCGTGGTCGAGTGACCCGACGATCTCCTCGATGGTGAACGTCACTGCAGCGATGGGTGCGTTGAATGCGGCCGCGATGCCCGCTGCCACTCCGACTGGCAGGAGGCGGCGCATGTTCTTCGCTGGCAGCGCTGTCAGCCGTCCCAAGAGGCTCGCGGCACCCGCGCAGATCTGGGCCGTGGGCCCCTCGCGGCCTAGCGATGCGCCCGAACCGATCTGCAGAATGCTCACCCAGAACTTGCCAAATGCATCTCGAAAGCGAACGCGCCCACCCTCGAGTGCAAAGGCGGCCTTGACCTGTGGGATCCCCGAGCCTCGCGCTCCCGGGATGAGGAACGTCAGGATCGCGCCGGCGACCAGGCCCCCGACGGTTGGAGAGATGACCGTCCACGCCATCCAGCTGTTGCCCGGAGCGCGGAGCGCCCGTTCGATCAAGAGCGACTCTGCCGCCATGATGCCAAGGTGAAAAGCCACGGCGACCAGCCCGCACACCACACCGACGGCGACAGTCAGTGCGAAGAGATGCTGCGACTCGGTGGGGAAATGACGCTGGAGCAGCGCGCCAGCTCGTTCGCGGAGCTGTGAGCCGCTGACTCGCACGCGCTGCAACACGGCGCGCAGCTGTGCGAACAGCTCCAAAGACCTGGAGTCACTTCCCATGGTCCTCCTCCAGCTCTCCACCCGGCACTTCCACTACCCGACGAAAGCCGGCGCGTAGTGCCCATGACGCAGCTCCAGCGAGAGGTTCCGCCCAGGCTCCGGAACGCCCTTCCGCGTCCGAACGGCCGGGGGCCCGTCGTACGCCGCCGCCGGGTGGGCGAAGCCCTCGATGCCGGTCATCAGCGCCAGGAATCCTCGTCGTCGTCCAACCCCGTCCGGACGGGGCATGGCTGCCGTCGCGAGTCCGCCGGAGCCGCGCCTTGGTCATGCCGAGGCGCCCGATGTCCTCTCGCGCGCCACCGACTGTCGGAGTCGTTCCAGCACATCCCGTGCCGCAGCCAGTTGACCGGGATGGAGATCACGGAGCGCTCGAGAGACCGCGGCCTCAACAGTCCCTCGATGGTGCCGGTCGATCCGCGCTCCTCGAGCGGTCAGAGCCAAGAGGACACGGCGACCGTCGCCAGGGTCCCGACGGCGGCGAACCAACCCTGCCCGGCTGAGTCGCATGACAACACCGGTCACCGTGCTGGGATGCAGATGCAGCGCGGAGGCAAGAGCGCCCGCCGGGAGTGAGTCGGAACGGCCGATGATGCGGATGGCCAGCCTCTGCGGCCCAGTCACGCCCAGATGGAGGTGCATTCGCTTGGAGAGGGCTCGCAGTTCCTGGTCCAACGCCCAGAGGATGCCCAGGAACTGAAGTGTCTCCGCAGGCCCAGATCGAGTCCTCTTCTGCGCTCCTCTCTTGCCGGAGTGTGCTGTGGCGATCATCAGGCGGTTCCCGGTCGTGCGCATCGTTGGTGTACCAAGTATTCTAGCAACGTGGTTTCGAAGCAGACCACTAGAAGAGCGTCCAGGGCGAAGACGATTCTGATCTGTGGCTATCGCGGGTCCGACACTGGCATAGCGCGGCTACACCATCGACAGCGTTCGTTTCGTCGACGCCGACGGGGCCGTCCGCTCCGCGACCATGCCGCTCCCTTCGTTCGTTACGAAGGGCTCTTCCGCCCATTCATCGAACGGAAGCAACGACTCGCCCGGGCCTTTGCCTCGAGCTTCGCGCCAAGGACGAACTTCGGGCTCGCGGTGAGGGACGCGGCGGTCCACTCATGAAGCTTCCGCTGCTCGGCACCTGGATGGCGCGGCGGATGTTTGCAGACGACTTCACTCTCTCCGAGTCCGCGGTGAGTGGCAAGGCTCCCAGCCAGGAAGCGGGCGAGCGCGCCTCAGCTCAGTGACGCCTCCTGGTCGGTCGTCGGAGCAGCCAGTCGCGCACGACGGTTCTTGTCGACGACCCCCACGATGATCAGCCCGAAAGCGACCAAGCGAAGAAGGTAGATCTCATGCTGGCTCTCGCGCTCCAAGCGTACGAGCGCGAGGCTCAGCCAGTTCAGCCCCAGCAGCCAGAAGGCGAGAGCGAAGAACACGAACAGTCGCTCGCGACTCGTTCTCCAAAACCGGAGAAAGAAGAGGCCGCTCACCCCGGAGGCCATCGCAAGCGCCCCGAGCAGAACTGGATTCAGGGTGGCCGTCTTCATCTGGACTCCCAGACCAGACCAATGAGAAGGACACTCATCGCCCCCAGGGCGACGAAACTTCGGAGCAGCGCCAAGTCCACCTGCGGAACAATGACCAGGTCCAGAAACAGCAAGCCGTTGTTGGCGGCGAGCCCGGCGAAGCAGAGACTACTCCAGAAGAGAAGGGGGGTTCGGCTTCGCCGATAGGCCTGGAAGAGCAAGATTGCGCATCCAGTGCTGGTCGCTGCACACAGGAGATAGACGAGCTTAGCCATCCTTGTTCTTCTTTCTTCCGAGGACGAACGCGTCCGCAAAGAGGTGCATCGCCTTGGTTCGCACCCTCTCGACAGCATTCGCGTTCATCAACCTCATCACGGCAAGTCGATCCGAATCGTACGCATGCGCGAGCTCGTCGAGCAGAGCAGCGGTTGCTGGTTCGCCCGGCGGGGTCTTGAGTGAGATTCTTTCGTGATCGGCGCCGATCTCGAGCAACCCTCGACGCTCCAGGCCACCGAGAACACCATCGACGATCTGACGAGACAGCTTGAGCGTTGAAGCGAGATCAGTGGCTGTCCATGGTCGCTCCCACTCCGCCCGAAGCAGGAGGAGAATCTCCAGCTCCTCGTATGACTCGATGCTCTCGTATAGAAAGCGGTGAAGCTCGCTGGTCAGCTCCCGACGCTCCATCGGCGATTCGTTGGCGTACCAAATAACTGAGGGCCAAGCGTGGATCCCCCTTCCAGCCGGATCGACCGGCCGATATGTAGCTGACACTTCAGGGTCGGGCAGAGCAGCAGACGGCAGGGAGCGGGCCCGATCGATCACGTCGTAG
>Ga0335084_10000051_pt1 | contig 70465 bp, 62 predicted proteins | sample Lox_Sample_44_FD_206721 | JGI IMG/M metagenome (GOLD analysis project Ga0335084, IMG submission 206721) | Soil microbial communities from Loxahatchee National Wildlife Refuge, Florida, United States - Lox_Sample_4.4 | ecosystem: Environmental > Terrestrial > Soil > Wetlands | place: USA...
GAGCGCCTCGGCCCTGGCCTTGTCCACGTCCTGGGTCTTTAAATAAGCCGCGGCCAGATCGGCATGATAAACCGGGTTGTCCGGCGAGGTGGCCAAGGCGGCTTGATATTCCGCGATCGCCTCGGACACCTGATCCGTCATCAGGTAGGCCAGGCCGGACAGGTAATGATACCTTTCATCCGGAGCGGCCCCCGCCTTCCGCTCCGGAAACAGTTGAGCCACCTCGTGCCAGTTCTCGCTTTTGGCCCGGATGATGGTTTCCACGCGTCCCCAGTCGAAGGTCTTCGGGGGCGGGGGAAGTACATGATCCACGGGACGGTTCAGTCGAAGTTCGGCCAGATGAACACGGGACTCAAGATCCGGGTGCGTTTCCATGTAGGCCGGGATTTCATAACCGTTAATTTTCTCGTAGGCGAGCAGGGTCTGAAAAAATTTCAGCATCCCGTTCGGATCGTATCCGGCCTCTTTGAGGTACTGCATGCCCGACGCGTCGGCCTCTTCCTCGTTCTCGCGGCTGAAATGAAGTTGAGCCGCTTCATTGGCGGCCATCGCAATACTGGTCGTGGCCGCCTGGCCTCTCGACAAGAGGATCGCCGCGATGGTGGCCAGCGTCATGGCATTGAGCGTTTTGTCATTTTTAAAAAAGTGGTTGTGCATGACGTGGCCGGTTTCATGGCCCAGAACCCCGGCCAGTTCATCTTCGGAATCCAGTTTGCTTAGGAGCTCGTCAAAAACGAAGATATAACCTCCCGGGATCGCGAACGCGTTGAGCGAGCTATCTTTCACGACGAAGAAATGAAACGAGTCCGGATCGCCGCCCGCGGCCGTGACAATGCGGCGGCCCACCCGATTGACGGCGTCCACCACCTCTTGATCCTTGACGAAGCTGTACTGCTTCCGGGCCTCCATCATGAATTGCCTGCCCAGCACCTTGCCTTGGTCCGGCGGCGCCTGCGGTTCGGCTTCGGGCGGAGGTGAGGAAGGCGTCGGAGGCATTGGGGGTGTGGCGCAGCTTGCGAGCGCGATCGAAAGGCTCAATAAAATACAGCTTGTTTTATTCATCCGGGACATGGCACATCACTCAACTTGTGGGACGATTTTCCATCCAATGCGGGGATGTTGTCTGCGTTTGAAGGACGGCTTTCTCGATCCGACCTATCCGGTTTCGGGACCGTAACTCGCCCCGTTGCAATCCAGGCAGATGAAGTCGCCATCGATGTTCACGGTCGGCTCGCCGCAAAACGGACAATCGGGGCCGGGTATGGAGGGGGGCAAAATCGGGAGCTCTATATCTTCTTCTTCATCCATCGTTATTCCGTGCTGCCGGCCAGGTCGTCGATCAGAATCTTATTCCGGTCGAAGCAATTCAGGCAGAACTCATCCGAGACCGAATCCGAAACGGCCCGGCCGTTTTGATCCACCTTCGCCTCGTCCCTCAAAAGGGAAAAACAGGCATCGCAGATCATAAAGGGTCCGCGGGTTGACATCACCGCATGCACAATATCTTCTCCTCCGATTCCTCGATCCCGCCCCGGCCCGCTGAATTCAACTCCGTCTATAGGCCGGAGCCCTCCGGTTTGCCTCACCCGCGGGATCGACCCAGCGAGCACGGCGAGCGAGAGGGGAAGGCTCCATCCGGCTTGGCCGGTGGAGGGGGCGACGCGAGCCCCCACAATTAAGCGAAATAACGCTCGGCATTTTCGATGTATTCGTTCAAGGCCGGCGTCGCTTCCCGATCGACCAGCACATCGAACTGGATGCCGGCAATGTAGGCGTCCTTGAACGGCGCGGCCCAACGGACCTGACCCGACAGATTCTCCACCGTCAGCCGGCCGTCCTTGTCCAGAAACGACAGCGCGATCCTGATCCGGCCGTTGGGGCCCAATTTTTCGGGCGTGTAGATCTCCAACCCCCCGCGGCTGATCCCCCCCACAAAAGCCGTGAAACGGCGTTGATCATCAAGACAGACGATGTCTCCGATCGACTTGATCGTCACCCGCTTATGCTGGCGTTTATCGGTCATCTCGCCTGGAATGAGGGACGCAAGGACACCTTTCATTATGACTGAGCCTCTCGGACCCTGTCAAGTCCGTCCGCATCTTGCCTTTTCGGCGCAAGTCCGGTATCTTATGGCGGACCTTTTTTTACGGATGTTGCACTCCATATCAAACAATCCACCTGGCTCAAGCACCGCCGGAGGCCGCCATGGATATCGCGCGAAAAACCTTTTTTGTGATTCCAACCGAGGACCGACCGGGGCAGCTGGCCCGGTTTTCAAAACAGATGTCGGAACACGACCTCAATCTGGCGGCCGTCTGGAGCTTTGGAACCGGACGGGGAAACGCGGAGATCGTGGCCATTCCGTGGGATACGGCCGTCTTCAAAAAAGTGGCGCGGGAGGCCGGCTGGACGTTTCGGGAAGGAAGCTGCTTCCATCTGACGGGGGAGGATCGGGCCGGGGCGCTGGCCGACACCCTCGACCGGATCGCGCAGGAAGGAATCAATCTCCACGCGGTCGACGCCATGGGAATCGAGGGCCGCTATTCGGCCTTCGTCTGGTGCGATGAACAGGAGGTCGAAAAGCTGCGGATGGTGTTGAAGGGGTGGTAGAAAGAGCCTTTGAGCATTGGATCAATAGACTGCATTCCAGCCGCGATGATCGACTCTTTTAATGATCCATGGCACCATGGCTCGAATGCTCTAAATTTTGCGGAGCAAAATTTGGAGGCGGCGGGCGGGATTGAACCGCCGAATCGCAGTTTTGCAGACTGCTCCCTTAGCCACTTGGGTACGCCGCCGATTGCTTTCCTTATACCATAGTCCCGCCGAGGGCTGCAAGGCCAATCCGGCCCTACAACCCATCCAGTTTGAGGGTCTTCAGCACGCGCGCGGTCTCGCGCGCCACGGGTCGGCCGGCTTTCCGCTCAAGGTATTTCAAATGCTGCGCGAGGAAGCGGATATCCTGAAGCGTATCCACATCGTACCAGAAGGGGAGGAGCGCGGCGATCAGACGCCTGTCCGCGATCCGCGCGAGGGTTTGCTCCAGAACCCGTTCCGTTCCCCAGGCGATTCCGTCGAAAATCGGCGGGACGGGTCCGGAGCAGCCGATCAGATAATACCCTCCGTCGGCGCTGGGACCCAGAACCACCGAAGGTCCATCGGGGCGCTTCCTGAATTGCCGGAACGCTTCCTGTATATACCCGGTCGGAAGCGTCGGAAGGTCCATCCCGACGAGGACGGCCGGATCGAAGCCCAGACGACAGGCCTCCGCGAGGGCGTTCCGCATGCGCGCTCCCAGGTCTTCCCCGGTTTGATCGATCAGAACCAGATCGAAGCGGTCCGCGAGCTCTTTAAAAAAAGGATCTAGTCGCGTCGGATCGCAGGCGAGAATGCGTTTCACCCCTTTCAATCCCGCCGTGGCGTTCAGCGTGTCCAGGATGAAGGCCCGGTAGACCCGGCCGGCCTGCTCCGGTGACAGATCCGGGAGAAGTCGTGTCTTCACCTGTCCCGGTTCGGGAACCTTCGCGAAGAGAATGAGGGCTTTTTTTGCGACGGACACGACGACACCGTAGCATCGCGCCGTCGGGGTTGTCAATCCGTCCTCAGCCGCCGGGGCCGCGAGGGCTTCCCCGAAACGCGTAACCGAATATATTCCTTTAAAAAACCCTGCGGCGACAGGCTTGACGCTTCGACGGACGGCCACTATAATGTTAAAAACATAACGATGGGGTAATTACTCAACGAGCAACGCAGGCCCCCACCATGGATCCGAAGATAGAATGGATTAAAAATATGGGCTGGATGGCCCTGGCCGTTTTGTGCGCCGTGTCGCTCGGCATCGTCGCCGGGATTTTGAACCCGGCCGAAGAGGTGAACGGGCTCTGGCTGGTCGTGGCCGCGGCCTGCTGTTATGTCCTCGCGATCCGGTTTTACGGCCGCTTCCTCAAAACCCGGGTCGCGGACCTGGACGACCGGAGGATCACGCCGGCCCACCGGCTCCGCGACGACAAAAACTTTCAACCCACCAACCGCCTCGTCCTGTTCGGCCACCACTTCGCGGCGATTGCCGGGGCCGGTCCCCTCCTCGGTCCGGTCCTGGCGGCCCAATTCGGATACCTGCCCGGTTTTCTCTGGATCGTGATCGGCGCGGTCCTGGCCGGGGCGGTCCAGGACTTTGTCATCCTGGTCGCCTCGATGCGGCGCAACGGCCGCTCGCTCCCGCAGATCGCCCGGGACGAAATCGGGCCGTTGACCGGCATCGCCACCACGATCGCCGTGCTGTTCATCGTCGTCGTCGCGCTCGCCGGATTGGGGTTGGCCGTCGTCAACGCGCTCTCTCATAATCCCTGGGGCACCTTCACGCTGGCCCTGACCATTCCAATCGCCTTCCTCATGGGCTACCATCTCCAGCGCTTCCGGCCCGGCCGGGTGGGCGAGGTGTCCGTGATCGGAATTTCGTTCCTGCTCGTCGCCTTGTTCGCCGGACGCTTGGTCGCCCATTCCGGCCTTGCGCCGTACTTGAGTTTTGAAAAAGAAAGCCTGGTCTGGCTTCTGGCCGGCTATGGCTTTCTCGCTTCGGTCCTTCCCGTCTGGATGCTCCTGGTGCCCCGGGATTACCTTTCCACCTTCATGAAGGTCGGCGTTGTCGGACTGCTCGGCATCGGCGTGATCCTGATGGCCCCGACCATTCAGATGCCGGCCGCCACGGCCTTCATCCACGGCAACGGCCCGGTCATCCCCGGAACGCTTTTTCCGTTCGTCTTCATCACGATCGCCTGCGGTGCGATCTCCGGGTTTCATTCGCTGGTTTCCTCCGGAACCACGCCCAAGATGCTCTCTTGCGAATCGCATGCGATGATCGGGTACGGCGCGATGCTGATGGAAAGCTTCGTCGGCGTGATGGCGCTGATCGCGGCCACGATCCTGATCCCTGGGGACTACTTCGCGATCAATACCCATCTCTCGGCCGACGCGCTGGCCGCACTGGGCTTCCCCGTCGCGCATCTCCAGGAACTCTCCCAACTGGTCGAGGTGGACGTGGCGGGGCGGCCCGGCGGCGCGGTCTCGCTTGCGGTGGGAATGGCTTCGATTTTCTCGTCGCTTCCGGGAATGAAGGCGCTCATGGCTTATTGGTACCAGTTCGCGCTGTTATTCGAGGCGCTGTTCATTCTGACCACGATCGATGCCGGAACGCGGGTGGCGCGGTATTTGATCCAGGAGATGGGCGGGCAGGCCTACGCGCCGCTTAAAAACCTGAACTGGTGGCCGGGGGTCGTTCTCACCAGCGCGGTCGTCGTCTTGGCCTGGGGTTACCTGATCGCGACCGGATCCATCGGCACGATCTGGCCGATGTTCGGGGCGGCGAACCAGTTGCTGGGAACGCTGGCGCTGTGCGTCGGGACGACGGTGCTGATCAAGATGGGGAAGGCGAAATACATCTGGGTGACGGCCCTGCCGATGGCCTTCGTCGGAATCGTCACCCTGACCGCCAGCTATCGCTTGTTCTTCCTCTACCTGGCCCAGGCCGGACAGGCCGCCGACGCTTCCCAGGTCTTCAGTTTCCGTCTCGATGCGATCCTGGTCGGCATTGTCGCCGCGCTGGCCGTGCTCATCCTGACCGATTCCGCGATCAAATGGTACGGCTATCTCGTCCAGAAAAAACCCTACACCACGACCGAAGTGGTTGCGGAGGAATTCTCTGAAGTCCCCCCGCGCCCCGTGTGAGGGCCGATCGGGAAAACCGCCGCCCTCAATGGATTAATCCCGTCGTGCCATCCACCCCGAAATTGTTCTTAATCCACAACCAGAACGGAGGGAGTTGAATCCGGTCCGGCTGCGTGACGTCCAATTTGTGAAGCCGCTCTTCCTCCCGTTTGAAAATGGAGGCCAGGAGCTTCTGCGCCCGACCCCGTTCACCGGACATGCACATCGCGTAGACCCGGTAGCGAAAGGCCTCCTGTTGGAGCCCGGGAGACTCTTCGGCCCGGCCCAGCGACTCCGCGGCGGCGGCATAGTTGCGTTCCGACAATTGCCGAATCCCCAGATGAAACTGGACCTCCGGCCGCGACCGTTGGGCCTCGTCCAGGTCCTCCACGACCCGCTGAACATCCGGCGAACTGCCCATCAGCCACAACGGCAGTGCGCGTAAAGGCGTTTGGGTGAGGAGGAAATTCACGTCTCCAATGGCGTTATCCGAGTTCATTCTTTCGGAGTATAACAGCTCGTTGAGAATCCCCTGAACCTTGAAGTAGGGCAGCGAGGCGCGAAGAATCGGTTCGGGCCACAGCATTCGAATCAGATCGCTTCGCCGGAAGCGCTCCCGCGAGGCGGTCGCGTCGGTCAGGCTTCGGAACATGCGGTCTTTCTCCTCCACGGATCGGATCGGCGCGGTGATCCGTTTCGGAAAGTTGTCCGTGACGGGCCGACTGTCCTGGGTCAGGCCGCGAAGGTATTCCGCGTCCCCGATGAATAGCGCGCCGAGCTGCTCCGGACGCTCGAAACCGAGCGCCGCCAGTTCCGGGGCCAGGTCCGGGTTTCGCCACTGCCGCAGAAAAATTTCCTCCGAAACCGGTCCGCGGGCGTTTCGTGTCCCCGCCAGCATCAGATCGGAACCCGCGCCGTTCCAGAGCGAACAGTCCTCGAACACGTCGCAGAAAGCGCGGATGACCGACTTGGCGGACACGTCGCTCAGCGAGTGAAGCGGGAACCAATACGTGACGATCCCCCCTTCGGCCAGCCGCGCTCGAAGAAACCCGAAATATTCCCGACTGTAGAGATTGACCACCCCCCTCACCCCGGGCGGCGGCGGCTCGCCGGTGATCAGATCGAACCGTTGATCGGTGGTTCGGAGAAAAAACCGCCCGTCTTCCACATGAACCCGGACCCGGGGGTCACGGAGAGGCTGCTCCGCCTCGCTCGGATAGGCATAGGTGTTCATCTCCAGGATATCCCGGGAGATATCGACCACATCGATGGTCTCGATGCTTTTCGTGTCGGTCAACGCCTTGGCGGTATTTCCGACCCCGTAGCTGATCAGGAGCGCATGCCGGGGATTCGGATGCACCGCGACCGGCCAGTAGACAAACAGCTTCATGTATCGGCGGGACGGATAGGCCGTGCCGGACATCGAGTAGGAATTGGTCAGCATACGGTAATACAGCGGACGGTCCAGCCATCGATGCTCCAGATAAACAACCGTCTCGAGCAGTCCCTCCCGGATGGCGGTCACCCTTCCCTCGCCCGGGCGCAGATGCCAACCGATCGTAATCGATAGATAACGGCTCTTCATTGACCCGAAAGGAAAGAAGGAAAATCCGATGAGCAGCGAGGCGGCCATCGCCATCGCGGCCCGCCGCGGGGGCGGGGATTCCACGAACAGCACGGCGCCCACGGCTCCGTAGAGCAGCGACGTCAGGAAAAAGGATTTTTCGATCCCCAGGAACGGAAGAAGCAGAAAACCGGCCACCAACGACCCCAAGGCGGCCCCGGCGGTATTCGAGAGGGTCAGGAGCCCGGCGGCCCCGGTCTCAGAAGACAAGATCGTCCGAAGCGCCGCCCCGGCCAACACGAAAAAAATCCCCGACAGCAACGACGGCAGGAACATCAGCAGGGTGCCGATCCATAGAATCTCGGCCGGCTCGACGATGGCGCCGGAGAGATCCCGGACCCCCAGAAAAAAATTGGCGTATTCCGTCATGACCACGAGGCCGGCCGCGAAGGCCACGGAGGCGGCGTGGCGGTAGGCCTCCCGCCGAAGGCGCAGCCACCGCGAGGCGATCAGTCCACCGACCGCAATCCCGCCCAGCACCACGCCCAGCATCAACGCGAATGATACGGAATGGCCCCGGATGAAAAACAGAAGGAAGCGGAACCAGACGACCTCCAGGGCCAAAAGACAGAACCCCGAAAGAAACGCCGCGACCAGCCAGCGCCGGCGCGAGCCTCCCGAAATGCGGGACGGATTCGTCGTCTCAACGGAGGCGGCCGGCCCCCGAATTCGCGTCGAGAGCCACACCGCCCCCGCCGCCGCGGACAGATTGAGCAGGCCGGCCACGAGGGCCATTTCCCGTACGCCCAGATACCTCAGAAGATACATTTCCGGTACGATCGCCCCCAAAACGGCCCCGAGCGTATTCCAACCGTAGAGTCGGCCGAGAACGGAGCCGAAATTGGGGTCAAAGCCGATCAGGGCCTTGGTGAGCAAGGGGAGGGTCACCCCCATGGCCGTGGAGGGAATCAGAAGAAAGATGAAGGCGGTAAGGAGCCGGAGGAAATTCAGGATCCAAACGTGCTCCATCAAGGGGCGAAGCCAGGGCACGAGCGCCGCTCCGAAAGCCGGAAGCAGGTAGACGAGCCCCACCCCCGTCAGCGCGATGACCACTTCGGCGACGGCATAGAGACGGGCGGGGTCGGCGGAGCGGCCCCCATACCGTGCCGCCACCGCATTGCCGAATGCCAGCCCGCCCATGAAGGCGGAAAGGACGAGGCTCGAGGCCCAAACGCTGTTCCCGAGCGCAAGCCCGGCCTGGCGAAACCAGAGCGTCTCAAAAACGAGGGCCGAGGCGCCGGAGATAAATGAGATGGTGTACAGAAAACCGCTCAATAGAATCTCGGATTGCTATTATCTTAACATATAAACCCACGAGGCCACGCGGGCGCGGCGGACAAGGTCGTTGTCCGGAATGTACGGTTTGAGGTCGATCACGGGCGTGCCGTCGATGGCGTCCAGGCCCTTGACGGTGAGACGGGTTCCGCGCCGCTTCAATAAACGGCAGATCGTCATCGCGATCGGGTTCGGCCGGTGCGGGGTCCGCGTCGAGAACATCCCCACGAGCGGCAGGTCCGGGCGGCGCTTGGGATGGACAAGAAGATTCACCCCTTGAGCGCGGGAGAGGTGAAACAGGACGATGAGGTGCGAGAAGTCTTCGAGCCCCTTCAGCCCCTTCGCCCACTTTCGGTCGATATGAATTTCGGATACGACCTTATCCCAATCCCGGTTCTCGGGCTCGCGGTGCGGTGAGCGAACGACGCCGATGGAATGAAAAATAATTTGCTTTCGCCGCGGATGACGATCCGCATATCCCGCTCGTATCACGGCATGGCCTTGTCTGTCACGATGGTCCCCCGCGGGTCATGTTATCCGACCCCACCGGGTGTGCGCGCCACGGTCAATACGCAAACCATTTCCGCCCCGGCCCCCTTCAAGATTCGCGCGCATTCGTTGAGGGTCGCTCCGGTGGTGTAAACGTCGTCGACCAGAACGATCCGCCGTCCCTCGATCTGCTCGGGACGCTTCGGGACAAAGGCCCGACGAACGTTCCGGCGGCGGTCTTGATGGGAAAGCCCGATCTGCGGCGGGGTCACGCGAATCCGTTCCAGCGCGTCGGGAAGCACCGGCACGCCCGACCCGGACCCGATGGAATCGCACAAGAGAAGGGCCTGGTTGAAACCCCGCTCGCGAAGGCGGGAAGGATGGAGCGGGACCGGCACCAGTCCGTCCGTCTCGGGAAGCCGCTCCATCGCGCGGAGGAGGAGCCTCCCCAGGGGCCGCGTCAGAAGGGTCTTGCCGCGATACTTGACGAGATGGATCGCCTCGGCCAGCACGCCTTCATACCATCCGGCGGAGACGGCATGATCGAAGTGCGGCGATCGCTCGCGGCAGTCTCCGCAGAGGTGGCCCGGGCTGTGCGAGAGCGCCGCCTCGGACGCGAACGGCTTCCCGCAACGGGGGCAGCAGGGGCCGTCGATCCGGGAGACCGTGGCCCAGCAGTCCCGGCAGAAACAGGGGTTCGCCTCCTCGCTGAAATAGCGTCGGCAGGTTCGGCACCGCGTCGGAAGGATCAGATCCAGCACGAAGCGGCGGCCGATGTCTTTGAGGGCCGTTTTCATACTTGGCTCACCACGCGAGTGTGGGATAAAGTCGGGCCGCGATCAAGATCATCAAAAGAAAGACGCCGCCCATCACCCCGAAATCCGCCGCCAAACTGTGCGCGCTGTGTCCTCCCTGGATCATGAGTCCCCGGAGGACATCGACCAGAAAGGTGAGCGGGTTGACGGCGGCGATGCGTTTCAGCCAATCCGGCATCATCTCCAGGGGGTAGATCGCATTGCTGGCGAAGAACAGCGGCATGGTGAGGACCTGCCCGATTCCCATGAAGCGCTCGCGGGTTTTCACCACGCAGGCGATGATGAGCGAAAAGGTTGAAAAGATCGCCGAGCCCAGGACCACGCCGCACAGGACGCCGGCCACCGCGAGGAACTCCCACCGTATCCCGATCCGGAGCGCCAGGGCCACCAGGTAAATGATGGCGGCCTGGACGACCCCTCGAAGCCCCGCCGAGACCGCTTTTCCGAGCACCAGCGCGCCGCGGCTGCTGGGCGTGACGAGGAGTTTGTGAACGACCCCCAGATCCCGCTCCCAGATCACATTGATTCCATAAAAGATGGCGCTGAACAACACGCTCTGCGCCAGGATCCCCGGCGTCATGAACGCGAGATAGCTGACGTCGCCCGTGGGAATGCCGCGGATCTGGCTGAACACCTGTCCGAAGACCACCAGCCAGAGGACGGGCTGGACCGCCCGTGAGAAAAGCTCGGTCGGATCCCGAAAGATCTTTCTCAACTCGGCCTCGGCGACGGCGGCGCTGTCGCCGGCAAACTTCAGCGCGGGCCGACGCTCAGCCCAGCCGGCGGGCCGTTCTTCGGGTCTGCTGAACATCGCGATAGGTTCCCCCTTCCTGAATCGTGCCGCCGCAGGTCTGGGCGAAGACGTCGTCGAGCGTGGCGTCGGGCGCCACGTCGGCCTTGAGGCTTGCGGGCGTCCCGATCACGGCGATCTCTCCCCGATGAAGAATGGCCAGCTCGTCGCAGAGATGATCCGCCTCCTCCATGTCGTGCGTCGTGATCAGGGCGGTCATTCCGAATTGTTTCCGCAACGCCTGCAGCCGATCCCACACCGTCCGACGCGCCATCGGATCGAGTCCGATCGTCGGCTCGTCCAGAAAGAGGACGGCGGGACGATGCAGCATCGCCTGGGCGAGCTCCAGACGGCGGATCATCCCGCCGGAATACGTCTTGACGAGTTTGTGTCCCACCTCGACGAGGCCCATGAATTCCAGCGCGTCCCGGATTCGCTCGACCCGTTCGGCCGCGCCCATGCCGTAGAGTTTGGCGGAAAGCGACAGGTTCTCAACCCCTGTCAGGCCGCCGTCGGCCGACAGCATCTGGGGCACGTAGCCTATTTTCTTCCGGATCTCGGTCGAAGAGCGGACGATGTCGAAACCGGCGACGGTGGCCGAGCCCGACGTCGGGCGCAGCAGCGTCGTCAGCATCTTGATCATCGTGCTTTTCCCGGCGCCGTTGGGGCCGAGCAGTCCGAAGATGATTCCGTAGCGGACGCGGAGGTCGACGCCCGTGACCGCGGAGACCGGACCGAACGTCCGGGTCAGCCGGCGGGTCTCGATCGCGAATTCGCGTCCCGATTCCGGCTCCGGCATCACGATGCACACTCGCCCGTGCCGGGACCTCCCGGCGCCTCGGGCCGCCGGCCTTCGAATCCGGAACCCGTCTCCCCGTTCACCACAACTCCAGCTGCGTCCCGGGGGCGAGGTGCTCGGCGTGAAAGCCGCGGCGTCGCAGGTGGCGGGCGAAGTCCGGCGCGCCGTGGACGGTAAAGATCCTGGACGGACGGGCCCGATCGACGTACTCGTTGAGCTCTTCAAAATCGGCGTGATCCGACATCGGGATCGCGACGTCCGCTCCGTAGCGCGACGCAGCCTCGCGGTCCATGGCCCAGCCGGTCAGCACCGCCGTCCGGCGTTTGGGAATCCTCTCGACCAGGCGCGTCCGGGCGAGATAGGGCGGCAGCAGGACGACCTTTCCATGGAGGTTGTCGTTCGAAAACCGCTCGTAGTTCCTGAATACGACGCCGCAGCTTTCGTAGACCTTGACGACCTCGACTGTCGGTTTGGCCAGACAGACCGTGTACCCCCGATCGCCCAGAAATTTCAAAACCTCCTGGCTCTTGCCCATCGCGTAGGCGAGGAGGACGGGGATCTTCCGGTCCTCAAACGCCGTCTCGACAAACTCGATCAGTCGCCGTTCCACCTCCTCCGTCGGAGGAAAGACGTACTGCGGTTTTCCGAAGGTGCATTCCATGATGAGAATGTCGCAGGACGGAACCTCGGCCGGGTCGGCCGTCCGGTTGGGTTTGAGCTTGAAATCCCCGGTGTAGACGATCCGCCGGCCGTTTTGGATCACGATCTGGGCCGCGCCCAGGATGTGGCCGGAGGGAAGGAGTTCGATCGTGAAGCCGTCCATCGAATGCGGCGTCCGAAAGTCGAGCGGGATCGCGTGAGGTTTGACGCCCAACCGTCGGCGGCAGAGCGACCAGGTGGCCGGGGTCGCGATGATCCGCTCGTGCTTGGCGGTGTGATCGCCGTGGGCATGGGAAATGAAACCGAGCGGCCTCGCCTTCGTCGAATCCAGCCACAGCTCCGTGCCGATGATCCGCATTCCGTGGTTGAGCTCGATCATGCTTCGTCCGCGATCCTTTCCGTCAGCGAGGGGTCGAATCCGATTATAATCAGAACGGGAAACGATTGCAACGAACTTCTGTCCGCCTTCGGCCGCCGCGGACACCATCGGGACGTGGGCCGACCCTTGCGAAATTTTTCGCTCTCCTGTAGATTGTCGTTGTGAAAAATCCGAACCGTGTCGTCATCCTCGTTCACGGCGGGGCCGGGCCGAGAGCGGCCGGAAAGGCCGAGCTCCGCGTCCTGGAGGCCGCGCTGGAGGCCGGGCTGTCCCTTCTGAATGAGGGCGGGGCCGGCCTGGACGCCGTGGAGGCCGCCATCCGTATTTTGGAAGACAGCGGCCGCTTCAATGCCGGGCTGGGATCCCTGCTTCAACTCGACGGCCGCGGCCGGATGGACGCCTCCATCATGGAAGGGCGCGGGCTGAAGGCCGGGGCCGTGGCCGGGGTCGAAAACGTTCGAAACCCGATTCGCGGGGCCCGCCTTGTAATGGAACGGACCCCCCACGTCCTGATCGCGGGAGAGGGCGCCGCCCGGCTGGCGCGCCATTTCAGGCTGGGGACCGGCGGCTCGGCGACGGATCGATCCCTCCGGGTCCTTAAAAAAACCTTGAAGGGCGGAAGCGAATCGGTCCGGCTCTTTAATGAGATCCGCCGGCGCGAAACCGTCGGCGCCGTCGCCCTCGACGAATACGGAACGCTCGCGGCGGGCGCATCCACCGGAGGGGTCCCGGCGATGCTGCCCGGGCGTGTCGGCGACACACCGTTGATCGGCGCCGGAACCTATGCCGACAATGAATCGGGGGCCGTGTCGATGACCGGGCGGGGGGAAACAATTATCCGCGCGGGATTGGCCAAGGAGATCTGCGAGCATCTCATCGACGGATGCTCGCCCAAGCAGGCCGCGCAAAAGGCCCTGAGACGTCTTTTACGTCGGATTCGCGGAGAGGCCGGGGCGCTGGTGCTGGCCCGAACGGGCGCTTTCGCGCTGCTTCATACCTCCCCGTTCATGTGCGGCGGTTACGCCTCGGACCGGCGGCGGCCGGTCGTCGCGGCGCGGTTCGTGCGGGTCCGGTAAGGACGGGGCTTATTTCCGAAATGCGGGACAGGACCGGGGCGGACATGGTATGATCATATTGAAACCGAACCGGAGTGGACCGTACCATGAAGCGACCCGTTTCCATATTAAAGCGGTTCCGCGAAGGAGGGCTGTTGGGCCTGACGCTCTGCCTAGGAATCCTGTCCGGCTGCGGCAAAACGTCGGAAAACACTTCGTCGCCGACCCCGCCCGAGCATCCGGTGCAAATCAGCTACTTTGATGCGGACAAGGGAAACCTGAAGTACGCCACAAACGCTTCGGGGATCTGGGACATCCAAACCCCGGACGGCTCGCCGGAGGTTGGCAGCTATTCCTCCATCGCGCTGGACCCGTCCAACCAGGGCTACATCAGCTACCATGATCTGGGGAACGGAACTCTCAAGTTCGTCACGAACCCCTTTGGCTCCTGGTCCTTCATGACCGTCGACAGCCTATCAAATGGGGATGTCGGTTGGTACACCTCCATCGCCGTAGACGCCTTGGGCAACGCCCACATCAGCTATTATGACGCGACCAACGGGGACCTCAAATACGCCACCAACAGCTCCGGCAGCTGGGTCCCGGCGACCGTGGACAGCGCGGGCGATGTGGGCCAGTATTCCTCCATCGCGCTCGATGACTCGGGTAAAGTCCATATCAGCTATTATAGTCTGGAACTCGGAAATCTCGAGTACGCCACCTGCGCAAGTAACTGCACCGTCCCGGGAAACTGGACCCTAACAACGGTGGACAGCCCGGGCAATGGAAAGTATTCCTCCCTCGCGCTCGACGCCTCGGGCAAGGCCCGCATCAGCTATTACGATGGAAGCAACAAGGCCCTCAAGTACGCCACCAACGCCTCGGGAACCTGGTCCTTCACGACCGTCGACAGCCCATCGAATGGGGATGTCGGATGGTACACCTCCCTCGCGCTCGATTCCTTGGGCAACGCCCACATCAGCTATTATGACGCGACCAACGGGGACCTCAAATACGCCACCAACAGCTCCGGCAGCTGGGTTCCGGCGACCGTGGACAGTCAGGGAGACGTTGGACGGTATTCTTCCCTCGCCCTCGATACCTCGGGCAACGCCCACATTAGCTATTATGATGGGACCAACAAGGTTCTCAAGTACGCCACGAATGACACCGGCGGGTGGGTCGTAACGACCGTGGACAGCACAGGGGACGTCGGATCGTTCAGTTCGATCGCCGTCGAGTGAACGGACGGATCCGATGAATCTCTGGTTTCGTTCTCTCCTCGTTCTATTCACCGTTTTCTTCCGCCGGAGATTGAACCCGCTCGACGAATCGGTCCTGGACTTTCGCGTCTGGCCGACCGACCTGGACATCAATCTCCATATGAACAACGGCCGCTACCTCACGATCATGGATCTGGGGCGGGTCGATCTGATGCTCCGGACGGGGTTGGGAAGACTGGCCCTGAAACGGAAATGGTCGCCGCTCGTCGGCTCGGCGACGATTCGTTTCCGGCAGTCGCTCAATCCATTTCAGCGTTACCGATTGAAAAGCCGGATTCTCTGCTGGGATAACAAATGGTTCTTCATCGAACAGCGTTTCGTGCGGCAGAATGAACTGGTCGCCGTCGGCCTCGTAAAAGGCCTGCTCCGCGGCCGCTCCGGCAATATCCCGACGGCCGCGGTGCTGGAGGCCATGAACCTCCGCGCGGCATCCCCCGAAATACCGCCTTCCATCCGCCTCTGGCAGGAGTCCGAGAAGGGCGGTTGAACTACTCGTCTTTCGAGGCCATGCGTTTTCGGATCAAGCGCCGTCCCGCCAACATCAGCGTCAGCGAGAGAACCAGGGAGACCGGAACAAACAGCCCCGACCAGGCGACGGCGTTCTTGATCCAGCCGAACTCCTCAAGCGCCTTGAATAGGTAGCCCGCCAGCCCGGAAAGATAGTAGGCGATCACGATCACCGAAAGACCTTCCACGGTATGCTGGAGCATCGCCTGGCTTTTGGTCGTCTTGTCGACGCGGGCGAGCAGCCTAAGGTTTTGATCCTCCAAAACCAAAGTCTGTTCCTGCTGGATGAGGTTGACCCGCGTCCGGATCACGGAAATGGTGCTCTGGAAATCCGACTCGATCGCTTCGATCCGCTTCATCAGTTGCTGGTAGCCGTCGGCGATTCCGGAAATCCCGCCCAGGATATAATCCGATAGGGGCAGGAAAGGCGGCAGGGACCGCTCCTGAAAGGTCCGAACAGCGGCATGAACGATTGTGTTGTACGGAACCGAGGCGGAAAGTCGGTACCGCATCGACTCCGCGAACCGGCTGACCTCCATGAAATCGACCGTCAACTGGTTCACCCATTCCTGGAGGCCCTTGGATTCCGAGGTGCCCAGCTGCTCGGCAATCCGGCCGCGTTGCGCCAGTTCATGCTGCTCCAGTTCGTGAATCCGGTCGACGGCCCTCGTGAATTCCGGAAACGGAAGCAGGAGCAGATGGTAGTAGTTCTCGATCGTCACCACGCCGTCTATGACCTTGGCCAGATGACGGAGCAGCGTCTCCGGCTTGCCGGAATAGACCAGGTACCGTTCCCGGTCCGAGTCGTCGGGCGTAAAGCTCGTGACGACCGCGATCTCCTCGCCGAAAACCCGGCTGCCGTAAATGTGCGGCCCGGGCAGCACATCCCGGATCAGGTCGGGCGGCACCGCCCGCTCCGGGGAAATCACGATATCCAGCGCGTTGACCGGCGTCCCCAACGGCCGGATCGGAAAGCGATAACCGGGAAATGTCAGCGGCCCGAATTCCAAAAGCTGCGTCCTGTCGTCCGGAATGTGCCAGACCTGGTGGCTGTAATATTCGGTGTGCGCCTCCCAGACGATCACAAGCCGATCGCCGTTCGCGTCCACCCGAACGCCGTACCCGAACTTTTCGGCCACCGAGACATGGGTTTCCGGAATCCGAAGGCCCTGGAGCAACCGGAGGAATTCCATCCGGCTTTGGGGCCGCTCAACGGGCGGGTTGGCCATCCGGTAGGAGGAATGATGGATATGGGCCGGGAAGTCCAGCCATTCCTCCAGGTATTTCTTGGGCCGTTCGTGCAGTCGGTGAAGGACGTCCTTTTCCTCCGGCGGATTAAGATTCTCCACGGGTTTCCTCCGTTTTAAGATCGCGCTGAGCTTTCTTATAGCATCCGGAGGGGATGGTGTGCAACGATTCTCATGAAATTGGACGCGTTAAACCCGGACCTCGGGAGAGATTTATCGATGATCTATTTCGTGCCGAATTTTGTTTCGACCTGGACCCCGATTTTCTTTAAAAACTCGGTCGGCAGGACGCCGCCCGCGCAGACGAGGACGGCGTCGTTGGGAAGCTCGATGCGCTCTCCCTGTCGTTCCAGGACCGCCTTCTCCGCTTGAATCTCGGTGACATTGGAGTTCAGGAGCACCCGCAGTCGCCCTCGGGCTTCCGCCTCCTTCACCATCTGCCGATTCTTATCCTTGGCCCTGGAAAAAGCCTCCCCTCGATAGGAAAGCGCCACGGTCGTTCCCGGCTCTCCGGCGATGCTGCAGGCTGCTTCCAACGCCGCGTCGCCGCCGCCCACCACCAGGACGCGTCTATGACGGTATTGCTCGGAATCGATCAGCCGATAAACCACCTTGGGAAGGTCCTCGCCGGCGACCTCCAGTTTCCGCGGCGTCCCGCCGCGGCCCACGGCCAACAGAACCGACCGGGTTTCGTAGCGGCCCCGCGAGGATTTGACGACAAAACCCCCGCTCGTTCTCTGGATATCCTCCATCCGCTCGTTGTAGCAAATCCGGATTCCCGTTTTCTTTTCCACATCACGCATGAAATCCAGAAGGCTGTCCTTGCCGATCTCGCGGAATTTCATCGGCCCCACGATGGGAAGCTTGGCCGGCTGGGTCATCACGATTTTTCCGCGCGGAAAGTGGGCCACCCGGCCGCCCAGCGTCTCCTGTTCGATCGTCACATAACGCAATTTGTGCTGAAGCGAGGCCAGGGAGGCCGAAAACCCGGCGGGTCCCGCCCCGACGATCACCACATCCAGGGGGGTTCCGTTGGGTTTGAGTTTTCGGATCGCCTCGATCGCCTGGCGGCCCTGCTCGACGGCGTTTCGAATCAGGCCCATCCCGCCGAGCTCGCCCGCGATGAATATTCCCGGAACGTTGGTCTCAAACGTGGGACGGACGTAGGGAATATCGACGCCTCTTCTTTCGGTCCCGAATACGAGCGTGATGGCGTTGACCGGGCAGGCGGCCTGGCAGGCCCCGTGGCCGATGCAGTGGGTGGGATTGATCAGTGCGGACTTGCCTTTGATCAGGCCCAGGACATCCCCTTCCGGGCAGGCCGACACGCAGGCGCCGGACCCGATGCAGAGGTCGGTGTCGATGACCGGATGCAACGATGCCGGTTCCGTCAAGCCCTCCGCGATCGTCGCCCGGAGGCGTTGAATATTTTTTATGTCCCGCTTCTTCTGAAAATGGGATTGGAGGACCCAGATCACAACAATTGTGCCAAAAAGAGCGATCAAATAGAGCGTCAAGCTCGATTCACCTCCCGGGAGTCGGCCGCCGTGCGTTGGATACGGCCCGGTTTATATTATAACGCAAATTTCATTCCATATCGCAGTCAAGGGCGGGGCTTCGAACCTCGGTCGTTTTGATGAATTCAATGTCCGGAATGGGGACGGATATTCCACCGATGATAAATTTCGGAGCCAGCAGGAACAGGTGGTTCCGTTCCGCGACCTCGCCGGGAAAGCCGATGCGTACGTTAGTGGACCGGCCCTCGAAGGTGAACGCCGGATCGACGGGAAAGACCTCCGTCCGAACGAAAACGGTTCCGCGGTATTGAAGCCGATCATACGCGATGGGTTTGAACCGCTCCAAGGAGTTCTGGTCCAAAAGGACAAATTCCGAAAGGTTCGTTTTGATGGGCGAAGCCAAATTTCCCTGGACCGGAGACATCGGTTTTCCGGCGGAGATGTAAACAAAGAATTTTCCCGATTCATCGGTAGCATGGAACGCTAAGCGCAGGCCGCCGCGGTTTACAAACAGATAGCCCTCCAGACCGGCGCACGCCGCGCTTGGAGACGTCGCGCCGGCGGCCACCGGTTTATAAATGGTCGCCGGATAACAGCCGGCCAGGACGGCCATCCAACAAATGGAGAAGGCGACAGACAGCCGCTTCCGAATCAAAAACATCATGGATGAACCTCCCCGGTTCCGCAGCCACATCCGATGGGTCGCCCGATTCATTCCTCATAATTTTCGACGATATTCGGCGGACGCACCGCGGCGTTATCGGGATTTTTTCCCACGTCGCGCAGTGCGCGGCGCTGCCGGAGCAGATCCCAGCATTGGTCCAATTCGACCTCCAAATGACGCAAGCGTTGCTTGTCCTTTTCACTCAGATCGTTATTCCGATAGAGCGCTTCTTCCGCGGCGATCAGTTTCCGGATATGGTGAAGCACTTTAACGTCTTCCATCGATGCCCTCCTTGTTTAATTGGATGCCAGCTCCCAAGACCCGGGCCTAATGATGAACCTTTGCGGTCAGCCAAAATGTTATTATCTCAAAACGACGGAGGAAATCAAGATTCCGAACAGCCGCAAGAGACCCGCCACAATATAGACGGGGCAATGGAGCCCGCAGGCCGCCACGCCCGCCTAATCGTTGTAGCGCCGGCGAAGCGCAACGGGAGCCCCCCCGCGCGGTCGCATCCGGAGGTTCAGCATCTCCACGATCACCGAAAAGGCCATGGCGAAGTAGATGTACCCTTTGGGAATGTGCATCTCCAGTCCGTCCCCGATCAACGCCACGCCGATCAGTATCAGAAAGCTCAACGCCAACATCCGCACCGTGGGGTGTCGGTGCACAAACCGGCTGATGGCCTCCGAGAGCATCATCATGACGATCACGGCCAGGACGATCGCGGCCACCATCACACCCAACCGGCCGGACATCCCGATGGCCGTGATGACGGAGTCCAGAGAAAACACGAGATCGATCAGAATGATCTGAACGATCACGGTGGCAAAGGCGGCTTTGACTTTGACCGAAGCGTTTCTTTCCGGACCCTCAAGATTTTCATGGATCTCCATGGTGCTCTTCCAAATCAGGAACAACCCGCCGGCGATCAGGATCAAATCGCGTCCGGAGACGCTTTGGGTCAACACGGAAAACAGCGGCGAGGTGAGCCGCATGAGCCAGACCAGCGTGAAGAGGAGCAGGATCCGCATCAACATCGCCAGAGCGAGCCCGAGGATTCTCGCCTCTCGTTGTCGTCGCGCGGGAAGTTTACCGACGAGGATCGAGATGAAGACGATATTGTCGATTCCCAGAACGATTTCAAGCGCCGTCAGCGTCGCAAGCCCAATCCATATCTCGGGATCCGTTATCCAGTCCACGTCGCTCACTCCTTCCTGTTGGGCGTATCCTCTCCGCCTGCTCGTTTTTTCGCGGGCCTCTGCTATGGCGTGGAGGCTCAAACCGGTTTATTTCGGATTGACCTTCAGCGGTCGGCTTCCAGATTCGGATTGCCGTCGATGAACTTCAAGTTGAATTTGAAATGATCGATTCGCCAATTTTGGTCAAGGTTCGTTAGATGAAAGTCATAGCTTCCGACGAAGGTTCGCGTGTTCCGGTTCGTTTTGTTCGGAAGAAAGTGATAGGCGATTCCGTAACAGTGCGCCGTCGCTTCATGGCCCTGGACGGCCACGGAATAATTTCCGGCTTGATGATGAATGGCCTTCAGAGGCTTCAGGCCCTGATCCCATGCGTCCACGATCTGCTGGGGCGTCATCGTCGCGGGCGACCCGCCCGTCAGCGAGGTCATGTCGAACAGGACTTTATCCGAAAAGCATCGTTTGACCTTCGTCCAGTCCCGGTCATCGGTTCCGACAAACAGATCGTTGATGACTCCGATGATTTGGTCTTTGTTGAGCAGAATTTCAATCGGATCAGCCATGACTTCCTCCGACTCGTTCGATGACCCATAAGTCCAAAAACCCAACCCCGTGCGCCGCGAGGTCGCGGAAGATTTATTGTGGCCCCCCCGTATCATTATTTATTACGTTTCCGTTGACCCTAATCCCTCCTATTTTTGAGTCTCATCCAAAGCCCCACACCACCGACAATAAGAATGATATGTATGGTGAGGATTTGCAGGATTGGATCAATGGGTTGTCCGTAGAAATTCGTCCCGCCCAGAAAGTTACGAGCGACTAAATCAGAAATGGCTTGTGCAGCTAGGACTATGACGAGAACTGTTCCTACAACCCAACTCAAGAAAGTTCTTTTCTGTAAAATCCACTTCAACAAGGAATGTCCTTTAGAGAAAAAAATATATTTTGCTTTATACTCCTCTTCCCTAACCGAGTCAACCGAGCGTCATCCCTCGGACGAATATGCCGTATTGAAATGCAACCGGCCGGAATGGAGGGCGCGTTCTATTCTGCGTGCCGTCTCGTGATCCAGTTGCGGATCTACCCAGACTTCACCCGCAACGCGGCGGCCCACGTAACGGCCGCCGAGATACGCGACGGCGTTGGAAGCGATGGCGGGGACTTTGGCGCCGGGGGTCAGGATGCCGACGAGGTTCATCGGATCGGCGGCCGAAATAATAATTGGTACGGGCGACGCATGCGTCGCCCCTACATCGGATGGCACGCGACGGTTCTCACGTAACAAATCCACCACCTCCGGCAAGGCAAACTGCTCGCCGCCGACACCGGTGATGAAGCGCCCGCCGCGGATCTCGCCTCGCGATTCCATGCGACGATAGATCGGCAGAAGCTCCTGCCAGGACGGCGCGGCGTCCTCGCGCGCCAGAAGATCGCGGAAAAAGACGCCATAACGTGCCAATAATTGCCAGGCCCATTGTTCCAGGGGCGATTTGCCATGCTCACCCACATTATCATGTGAATTTAGCTGTTCCGATGGATGTATCTCCCACCATCTACCACTTTGAGAGGTCATTCCGAAGGGTTTTATCCCACGTCTTTGGATATGGCGCCTCATACGCTGCGCTCGGTCGCGCATCGGCGAGGTCAAAGAACGGATCGCGCCGAAGCCATCCCCGCTCACCCGCCCGGCCGCGACCAGCTCCCAGAGCGCATCCTGAACTTGTGTCGGAAGAAGACGGGTCGCAGAGACGATCTCGTTGATGAAAAGCGCGCCGCGGCTCTGCAAGGTTGAGAGAACCTGCTTCGCATCCGATCCCGGATCATCCGGTAAATTTTCATCCGATCTCAGGCCGTCCATATCCTCCCGGAGCATCAACGTGATCGGGAGAATCTTCGTGGCATCGCGCGACGCCCGGGTGCGAACCCTGCCCCAGACCACGTCGCCCGACAAACAAAGGTCATCGAGCCATTTCGGATTATATTCGGCGACGCGTGCCGGAAGGATCGACTGCTCCCACAGAACCGCCGGGATCTCAAAGCCCTGGAGCTTCTCAATCACGGTGAAAAGACCGTCGCGCCCGTACACCTGCTTTTCCGGAGCCAGATGACTCCAGCCGAGCAGAAACCGGATCAGCTCCTCCGGGGTAACCGGCTCCATCTGACGACGCAGACTGTCGAGCGTCAGACGATGAATACGGGCCAGCAGTCGCCGGGCGCACCATTGTATGTCCGGGACGTCCGGATCAAAATGTCCCCTTAAGACATATCCCTCCGCTTCAAGCGCACCAAGCGATGATTCGATGACATGATCCGGAAGACCGAGATCCTGCGCCAGCCGTTCGAGTGTCGTGGGACCGACGACCTCCATCCGCCCGCGAACAAGCTGAACCCAGGCTTCGGACGCGGTCCAGTCCGTTCGGATTCCGGTCGGAATCGTGAGGATCGGGTTGGCCGTGAAACCCGACCGCGATGCCGAAACCACCGGCCAGCGTTCCGCCGCAACCCAGAAAACTTTCCCGTCCGCATCCACCGCGCGCGTCGCACGCCCGGAGTCGATCAACTCGGAGAACCATTTCCCCCAGGACCTTCCCTCTTCCTCGGGGAGGAGCCCGATCGTCAACAAGGTGTCATGCAGCTCGTCCGCGTCGCGTACAAGCGGCCAGGCCTCCTTCCGGACTTTTTCGACCGCCTCGGGATCGAGCCTTCCGAGGTCGCGCACCGATTCGATCGAGAGAGTCCGGCGCGTCGCCACGGCCCGGGCACGGCGTTCCTCCAGCGGCGCGTCATCCAGGAAGGCGTAGGGCTGCGCGTTCAAAAGCGAATAGGAGAAGGGCGTCGGCTCGCGTACGTCCATCGTCGTCACGCGAATCTTCCCCGCCTGAATCTCGCCCAGCAAGCGGACCAGTCCGTCGAGATCCATCGCTTCGTGAAGCGCGTCGTCCATCGTCTGGCGGACGAGGGGATGATCCGGGATCGGGATGTCCGGACCCGTCATGTTGTTTTCGGGGCAGGCCGTGAGGGCCGGGAAGACCGCCGTGAGCAGATCGTCCGCGCGAAAGCGCTGAAGCGGCGGGGGGACCTTCTTGCCGCCCCGATGCCTAAGCACCGCCAGTGCGCGCGTCGCGTTCCATCGCCACCGGACCGTGAAAAACGGCGTCGGCAATACGGCCTGCGTGAGAAGATGGGGAGTCTGCTCCGGCGGGACCATGCGGGGAATTTCATCGAGCGGAAAGCTCTGCTGCGGCCCGAGCGACAACACGACGCCGTTGTCGTCCGCGGAGGCCTGGAGCTCGAAATCGAACCGCCGGCAGAAACGCTTTCGGAGCGTCAGTCCCAGCGCGCGGTTGATCCGCCCGCCGAAGGGCGAATGGATTACGAGCTCCATCCCGCCCGACTCGTCGAAGAAGCGTTCGATCAGGAGATGGCTCTGCGTCGGGATCATCCCGACCGCCGCCTTCTGTGCCGAAAGATATTCGACCGCCTCCCTCGCGTTGGTCTCGCCCATCGCGCATTCGGTCGTGAGCCATTGGACCGCCTTTGTGGGATCGTCCAGCCGGTGTTCGATCGCTTCGCGAAGCGCCGAGACCTCCTGGGAAAGTTCGACCGTCCGGGAAGGCGCTTCGCCCCGCCAGAAAGGGATCGTCGGCGCGGCGCCGTGAGCGTCGGACACGACCACCTCGCCGGCACGGACGTGCCGGATCCGCCAAGAAGTGTTTCCGAGGAGAAAAACGTCTCCGCTCATGCTTTCGACCGCGAAGTCCTCGTCCACCGAACCCACCGTGACATGCTCCGGCTCGGAGACGACTTTGTAATCGGCCCGTTCCGGGATCGCCCCCCCGGAGGTGAGCGCGGTCAGACGCGCCCCGCGCCGGGCCTTGATCCGGCGATGAACCGCGTCGCGATAGAGATAGGCGCCCGAACGTCCGATCCCCGAAGCGAATCCCTCGGACAACATTTCGACCACCGCGTCGAAGTCGGTCCGGGCCAGCTCACGATAGGGAAAAGCCCCGCGTACGAGGTCGAACAATTTATCCCCGCTCCAATCTTCACCGGATGCGGCCGCCACGATCTGCTGGGCCAGGATATCGAGCGGCGCCTTGGGAATCTCGATCCGGTCCAGCCGCCCGGCCCGCACCGCCCGGATCAAAGCCCCGCATTCCAGAAGCTCGTCCCGCGTCAGCGCCATCAGCCGGCCTTTTGGAATCACGCCCAAGGCGTGGCCCGACCGGCCGATCCGCTGGAGAAACGTCGCGATCGCCCGGGGACTCCCGATCTGGACCACGAGATCGATGAAGCCGATGTCGATCCCGAGCTCGAGCGATGCCGTCGCCACGACGGCCTTCAGCTCGCCGGCCTTCAGACGCGCCTCGGCCGCAAGCCGGATCTTCTTCGAGAGGCTTCCGTGATGCGAGGCGACCGCGTTCTCGCCGAGAAGCTCGGACAGCTGGTGGGTCACCCGTTCGGCGAGACGTCGCGTATTGACAAAAATCAGCGTGCTCCGGTGCTGCCCGATCCATTCGGCCACCCGCTCATAAACTTCTATCCATTGCTCGTTGGAGCAGACGGCCGAAAGCGGCGTTTTCGGGGTCTCGATAGCAAGGTCCAGTTTGCGCAGATGCCCGACGTCTACGATTGAACAGTCCGGTTGGCCGTTCTCAACCGTACGCTTGGTCCCGACCAGAAACCGAGCCATCTCCTCGATCGGCCGCTGCGTCGCCGAAAGCCCGATCCGGACCGGCCGCCGCTCGCAAAGATGCTCCAGCCGCTCGAGGGACAGGGCCAGATGCGAGCCCCGCTTGTCGCGCGCGACGGCATGGATTTCATCCACGATCACGGTATCGACCGACCGGAGCATTTTGCGGCTCTTCTCGGCCGTTAGCAGCAAATAAAACGATTCGGGTGTCGTGACCAGGATATGCGGCGGTCGGCGGGTCATTGCCTGTCGCTCCGAAGCGGGCGTGTCGCCCGTCCGAACCAGGACGCGGATCTCGGGAAGCGGGATTCCTTCGTCATGGGCGAGTCCGCGAATCTCGGCCAACGGCACTTGCAAGTTTCGCTGAACGTCATTGCTGAGGGCTTTTAACGGCGAGACATAGACAACATGGGTCCGGTCGGTGAGACCTCCCGAGATTCCGACCCGGATCAGCCGGTCGAGGCTTGCCAGAAAGGCGGCCAGCGTTTTACCCGAGCCGGTGGGAGCGGCGATCAGCGTGTCGCGGCCTTCCACGATCGACGGCCATCCGAGCCGCTGCGCCTCGGTCGGGACGGCAAACCGCGACGCGAACCATTTGGAGATAAGCGGATGAAACGATTCCATGCGTCCATTGTCCAACGGGAAGGGCCCGTGGGTCAAGCCCGCCTTCCGGACGATTTGCCACAACCGTCTTCCTTGGCTTATGATTGGGGTGGATTCCCTATCTACCGCGGAGCGATTGGCGATGGAAACGAAGACGATGGATCTCTCCCAGCTCAAGATCGAACGGAAGGATGACGGAAGACGGCCGGGACCCCGTAAGAAGATCGGGACTGCCGTATGGATTGCGATCCCGGTGGTTCTGATCATCGCATCCCTCGTCCTATACCGTTTTCTCGCCTTCACCCCTGCGACGGTCGAGGTGGCGACCGTTGCGGCCATGGATCCGGGCCTTCCGACCCCTATACTGAACGCCACGGGTTATGCCGTCGCCCAGCGGCGCGCGGCCGTCGCATCCAAAGGAACAGGTCGTCTGGTGGAATTGAATGTGCGGGAGGGCGACCGTGTTAAAAAAGGCGAGGTGATCGGCCGGCTGGAGAGCGCCGACATGGCCGCGGCGCTCGCCCGGGCCCGGGCGAACGGAACGGTGGCCGAGGCCGCGCTGGACGAGGCCAAGGCCGAATTGAACGAAGCGACCCTGGCTTACGAACGGAAAAAGAAGCTGATCACAGACGGGATGATCTCCCAGGCCGATCTGGAAGTGGCCGAGGGCCGTTATCACCGCGCCGAAGCCTCCGTCGGCTCGGCCGAGGCCGGCATCAAGGCGGCCGAGGCGGCTGTGCGGTCGGCCGAGGTGGATCTGGAAAACACGATTATCCGTGCGCCCTTCGACGGAACGGTCCTGACCAAGAACGCCGACGTGGGCGAGGTGGTCGCCCCGTTCGGCTCGGCCGCATCGGCCAAGGCGGCCGTCGTCACGATGGCCGATATGGACTCCATCCAGATCGAGGCGGACGTCTCGGAATCGAACCTCGAGAAAGTCCGCACGGGTCAACGGTGCGAAATCACGCTGGACGCCTACCCGGACACAACGTACGAGGGGGTGGTCGAGGCGATCGTGCCCACAGTCGACCGGGCCAAGGCCACCGTCCTGGCCAAGATACGGTTCGTGAATCGGGACGATCGCGTGCTGCCCGAGATGAGCTCGCGGGTCGCCTTTCTTTCCGAGCCGTCCGGCCGCGCGGATCAAAAACCTCTTATCGCGATTCCGACGGCGGCCGTTATTACGCGCGGCGAACGAAGGATTGTTTTTGTCGTCCGGGGCGAGCGGGCCGAAGAAAAAACGGTCGAGCCTGGGGGACCGATCGGAAGCCGGATCGAGATCAAAAGCGGCCTCCGGCCCGGCGAGCGCGTCGTGACGAATCCGCCCGAAGGGCTGCGCAACGGGGACCGAATACGGATCAAAACCCCCTAAGGATGCCTCCGTGGCCGAACCCCTCATCGAGATCAAGGGAATCTCAAAATCCTACCGTCGCGATAGTCTCGCGATTCCCGTCCTTGAGAATATCTCGCTGACGGTGGGTGCGGGGGAATTTCTCGCGCTCATGGGCCCCTCCGGCTCCGGCAAGACCACGCTTCTGAACCTGATCGCCGGCATCGACCGCCCCGACCGCGGATCCATCCGGATCGGCGGGATAGAAATCGGCTCGTTGGGCGAGTCCGACCTGGCCCGGTGGCGGTCCCGCCATATCGGGTTCATCTTCCAGCTCTATAATCTGATCCCGGTGCTTACGGCCGTCGAGAATGTGGAGCTGCCCCTGCTTCTGACCCCGCTCTCAAAGCGGGAGCGACGGGAGCATGCCGAGCTCGCTCTGAACGTGGTCGGGCTTTCGGACCGGATGCGTCACTATCCCCGGCAGCTCTCCGGCGGGCAGGAACAGCGGGTCGGCATCGCCCGCGCGATCGTGACCGACCCCACGCTGCTGGTGGCCGATGAACCGACGGGCGACCTGGACAAGGCCTCGGCCGCTGAAGTCCTGGATCTTCTCGGGCGGCTGAACACCGGCTTCTCAAAAACGATCGTGATGGTCACGCACGATCCTCGGGCGGCCGAGGGGGCCCGGACCGTTCGCCATCTGGACAAGGGAATATTGGTCTAGGAACGTGAACCTATTAAACCTCATCCTTAGAAACCTGATGCGCCACAAGCTTCGGTCGCTCCTGACCATCGTCGGGATCGCGATCGCGATCCTGGCCTTCGGCATGATCCGGACCGTCATCGCGATATGGTATTCCGGCATCGAGGCCTCCTCCCCGAACCGCTTGATCATCCGGAATTCCGTATCGCTGATCTTTCCCCTCCCGATCGCCTACCGGGAGGCGATCCTTGCCGTCCCGGGGGTCTCCGAGGTTACGTACGCCCAATGGTTCGGGGGGATCTATATCGACGAGAAGCACTCCCAGTTTCCCCAATTGGCGGTAGACGCGGCCACCTGGTTCTCGGTCGTGCCTGAAAACCGGGTCTCGGAGGCTGAGATGGCCGCTTTCCTGAGGGAGCGGAACGCCGCCATTGTGGGGGTTCAACTGGTGCGGCGGTTCGGCTGGAAGGTCGGGGATGTCGTCCGGATGCGGAGCATGATCTTCCCGGGGGACTGGGACTTCGTGATCCGGGGAATCTATACCGGGGCGAAAAAAACGACGGATGAAACCTCCTTTTTTTTCCATTGGCGGTACCTTGACGAACAGGTGCGGCGACTGCAGCCCTGGAGCGCGGGAAATGTCGGGTGGTATGCGGTGAAGATCGCCGACCCCGATCGGGCGGCCTCCATCAGCGAGGCGATCGATCGCCGCTTTAAAAACTCGCTGGCCGAGACCCGCACCGAGACGGAACAGGCTTTCGTGCAGGGCTTCATCTCGATGAGCGACACGATCCTGATCGCCCTGCGGATCGTTTCGATCGTGATCGTCGGAGTGATCCTCGCGGTGCTGTCCAACACGATGGCGATGACGGCCCGCGAACGTCTTTCGGAATACGCGCTGCTCAAGACGCTCGGCTTCAGGGCGCGTCACCTTGTTCTGTTGATCGCGGGAGAGTCCCTCCTGATCGCGCTGATCGGGGGTGCCGCCGGAATTGCCCTGATCGGTCCGACGGTCGATGGGTTCGGCGCCGTGATGATGAGAACGGTGGGGGCGATGTTTCCGGTCCTCGGGGTCAGTGCGGCCACCCGAACGGTCAGTCTACTCATGGCCCTCGGCGTCGGCCTAGCCGCCGCGATCTTTCCGGCCTGGCGGGCGGCGACGTTGAGGATCGTGACCGGGCTTCGGCGAATCGGGTAAAAGGAAAGACGATCATTATGATCACCATTCCCCTCAGCTACAGCCTTCGAAACCTCTGGACCCGGCGGCTGACCACCGTTCTGACGGCCGGAGGGATTGCGCTGGTGATTTTCGTCTTCGCGGCCGTCCTGATGCTGGCCTACGGCCTCGAAAAGACGCTGGTGGCGACCGGGTCCGACGACAACGCGATCGTGATTCGAAAAGGATCCCAGTCCGAGATGATGAGCCTCGTCGACCGCGCGGCGGTGAACGTCATTCGAACCCAACCCGAGATCGCGGCGGACCCCGAAGGAAAGCCGCTCGCCGCCGCCGAGGCGGTTGTCCTGATCAGCATGCCGAAGCGCGGAACGGGGCAGGAGGCCCATGTTCAGACCCGGGGCATCGCCCCCGAATCGTTGGCGATGCGGCCGCAAGTTAAACTTGCGGCCGGTCGTCTCTTCCGTCCGGGACTGTCGGAAGTCATCGTCGGCGCGGCGGCCGAGCGGCGCTTCGAGGGAATCGGCCTGGGCCGGACGATCCGGTTCGCCATGCGGGACTGGACGGTCGTCGGCCTCTTCGAGGCGGAGGGATCCGGCTTCGAGTCCGAGATCTGGCTGGACTCGCAACAGTTGCTTCAGGCTTTTCGACGTCCGGTCTTCTCTTCCGTGACCGTACGGCTTTCCGGCCCATCGTCTTTTTCCTCGCTGAAACAGCGGCTGGAGGGGGATCAGCGGTTCAATCTGGAGGTGAAACGGGAAAAGGCGTTTTATGCCGACCAGTCGGCGATGATGGCGGCCTTCATCCGGGTCCTGGGCCTCTTCGTCACGGTGATCTTCAGCCTCGGGGCGATAATCGGGGCGATGATCACGATGTACGCCGCGGTGGCGAACCGCACGACCGAGATCGGAACACTCCGCGCGCTGGGATTTCCCCGGCGCAGCATCCTGCTCGCCTTTCTGATCGAATCGCTTTTTCTCTCTCTCCTGGGAGGAAGCGTGGGTCTCGTCCTCGCCTCGCTCCTGCAGAACATGACCGTTTCCACCACCAACTTCTCCACCTTCTCCGAACTGGCCTTCCGCTTTGCCCTCTCCCCGCCCATTGTGATGGAGTCGATCGCCTTTGCGCTCATCATGGGAATCCTGGGCGGCTTCCTCCCCGCGGTGCGCGCCGCCCGCCAGAACATCCTCCATTCGCTTCGCGCCGTTTAAGACTTCGTATAAGGGCGGCGTCGCAAGCCTCCCATCACCATTGGTCAATTTGGTTCCATCTTCGAACCCGACACAAGGCTTGACAAGAGATTTCCATGGCTGGTATTCTACCAACCGGTAGGTCCCCAACGCGGTGGGAATGACGCCGGGCCGGAACGGCCCGGGTTGTATCCCTCATCAAAGATCGATTTAACACCGTTCGCGATAACGATGGAAAATAAATCCTTTAACGCCGCAGAGCCTCCGGTATACTCTCTTGTGATTCCGATTTATAACGAAGAGGCGAACCTTCCTTTGCTGGTTCCCAGCCTCCCGCCTGTCATGGAAAAGCTGCGGGAGCCTTTTGAAATTATTCTCGTCGACGACGGGAGCACCGATGGGAGCTATCAACGGATGGTCCGTCTCTCCGAAACCTACCCGCAGCTGGTTTTGATCAAATTCCGCAGTCGCCGCGGACAGACGGCGGCTTTTGATGCCGGCTTCCGCCTCGCCCGGGGGAAGGTCGTGATCACCATGGACGGCGATCTCCAGTACGATCCGGCCGACATCCTGAAAATGATTCCCTGTCTTGAATCGGCCGATGTGGTCTGCGGCTGGCGGGAGCAACGGGCGGACACGCTGGTCCGACGCGCCTCCTCCGTGATCGCAAACGCCATCCGAAACTGGTTGAGTCAGGAGCAGATCCTTGATGTGGGCTGCTCGCTTCGGGTCTTCAAACGGGAAAGCCTGAAATCGTTAAAACTCTACAATGGGATGCACCGGTTCCTTCCGACCCTTCTGAAGCTGGATGGATTCAAGGTGGTGGAGGTGCCGGTGCAGCATTTCCCCCGGCGGTACGGAAAGTCGAAATACAACATCCGCAATCGGGCCATCCGGTCGTTCGTCGATCTATTGGCCGTCCGGTGGATGAAGCACCGCTGGCTTTCGTACGAGATCGAGGAGGTCAGACAATGCGGTGGGACTTCTGGATCGCCTTAGGGTTGGTGGCCCAGGCACTTTTTTTCAGTCGATTCCTCATCCAGTGGATGGTCTCGGAACATCGCGGCATGAGCGTCATCCCCCCGGCCTTCTGGTATCTAAGCCTGGGAGGAAGCTTCCTGCTCCTCGCCTATGCCGTGCACATCAAGGACCCCATCTTTATTCTGGGACAGGCCACGGGCTCGGTTGTGTATATCCGGAACCTCGTGCTGATCGCCCGGAATAACGCCACCTGACCTAATGTCTCCCTGGCCGATCGGAATCGCGGTCCTCTCCGCCTTTCTCCTTTTTTTCCCGCCCGGGGTCGAGCGACCCCCCATGTTTATGGAATATTTCTACCTGGAATCGGCGCGCGAGATGCTGGATCACGGGGACTGGATCACCCCGATTTTCAACGAGACGAACCGCTTCGATAAACCGATCCTGTTTTACTGGATGGTGATGCTCGCCTTCAAAGTCCTGGGGACGGGCCTCGGGGCCGGGAGGCTCGTCTCGGCCGTTATGGCTTTGGGCGTCATCGGGCTGACCTACGGATTGGGGAAATCTCTCTATGGTATCCCCGCGGCCCGATGGGCCGTCCTCGTCCTGATTACGACGCCGCTGTTCGTCCTCTTCGCGCGGACGGCCATCCCGGACCTCACCCTCACTTTCTTCCTCACCCTGGCCTTGTTCGCCTTTCAACGCGGGGTCGCGTCCTCCCCGCCCCGGCGGAGTTGGCTTTACCTTTTTTACGCCGCCGCGGCCCTGGCCACCCTGACGAAAGGCCCCCTGGCCATCCTGCTCCTGGGCCTCGTGATCGCGGGATTCTTCCTGGCCTGGAAGGAGCGGCCCTCCCTCCGGGCGCTCGCACCCGGGTCCGGAATCGGGATTTTTCTGGCCATCTTCCTTCCCTGGTTCGTCCTGATCGTTATGAAGCACGGTCAGGCTTATCTGGACTATATATGGAGTATCCAGCAGAAAGCAGCCGTGGGCGAGGCGCGATATGCCTGGCACTTTTACCTTCGGCATTTCTTCTGGGATTTTTTGCCCTGGAGTCCCCTTGTGGCGGCCGGGTTGGGTATCTTCTGGAGACACCGGCGCGATCTGACCGCGGAAAAACAGCTTCCGGTTCCCTGGTTGATCTTCATCCTCGTCTTCTTCTCGCTCGTCAGTCTGAAAGCCATCCGTTACCTTCTGCCCCTAACGCCGGCCTTCGCGCTTCTGGCCGGATGGTTCCTGGCCCGGGCCACGGGACCTTCCGGGACGTTTGAACCAAAGGCCCTTCGACTTGTCGCTTGGACCACCGCCGGGCTCGGCCTTCTGGGCGGCGGTTTGCTCGCGGCACTGCTGACGTCCGGGGGGGAATGGACGGATCACGTTTCGGGCGCCGCATTTATCTGGCCCGTGTTGCTGGGGATCAACGCGGCCGCCGGGCTCGTCGCCGCGGCCCGCCAATCAACCCACGGACAGACCTTCGGAATTGCCGGCGTGGCGGCCGTGGGACTGCTGGCCTACTTCAGCCTCGTTCCCGGATTGAGCGGACCATCGCCGGCCGCCGCTCTGGCGGGACGGATCAATTACGAACGTCCGCCTGGAACGTCGTTGGGCGTCTACCGTATGGAGGTCAATGAATGGGTCTATGAAGTCGGCCCGCCGGTCGTGTCCTTGACGGGCCCGCAAGATCTCGAACGTTTTCAGGCGGCCCACCCTTCCGCGTTGATTGTGATGACCCCGGCAGACTATGAAAAGGCCGGGGCCAAACGGACGGTGGTGGCGAAGGCCGCCCGCCCCAAACGACTCCGCTGGAAGGCGGACGCCTCCGGACCCCTCTTAAGCCGGCTGGAACAGGACCGGGAAGATTTTTATTTGACCGCCGGTCCGGTTCCAGTCGATCGCTGAAATCCGTTGCGCCTCCGGCCGCTCCCCTTGACAAGGCGCGTAGCGATCTGATAGAGTGGCATAAACATACCAACCGGTAGGTATTTAAATGCGGACGCCCCAGATGCAATCCCGCGCCCGGGAAAAACTTCTCCACGCGGCCCAGAGGCTGATGCTGGCCAAAGGCTACCCCGCGACCACGATCGACGAGATCTGCACGGCGTCCCGGTTGACGAAAGGGAGCTTCTTTCATTATTTTGAAAGCAAGGAGGACCTGGGAAAGGCGCTCCTGGATCGCTACGCCTCCTCCGGCCAGCGGACCGGATGGAACGCTATCCCGATGAACAAACGCGATCCCCTGGAGCGGGTGTATGGCTACCTGGACTCCTCCGCCCGGCTCTATCAAGGCCGGTCCGGCCGGAACGGCTGTTTGTTGGGACACTTCGCCCAGGAGCTCTCGGATACGCATCCGGCGATCCGATCGTTGTGCGCCGAGCGCTTCGACGAGTGGGCCGCGATGTTTAAACGGGCCCTGGACGAGGCCAAGATAAAACATCGGCCCAAAGCGGCCCTGGACACCCAGGGCCTTGCCGAGCATTTCATCGCCGTGCTGGAGGGCTCGCTCATCCTGGGCAAGGCGCACCGGGATATGAGAATCGTCGGGAAAAATCTCCGCCGATTTAAGCAATATTTGAAACTGGTTTTTCAAAAATAAACGCGATCGGGAAGCGACGGAAGGAGGGACCCCATGACATCCGTACTCGAATGGATCTCCCAACATAAATCGAACGGCGGCCTTGAGACCGCCGAAAGGCTTCCTCAGGAGCCGTCTCCCGTTTTGGCTGACCCCCTGATGGACGCCTACTCGCGGGCGGTCGTCGGTGCGGCCGAATCGGTCAGTCCATCGGTGGTCAATATCGAGGTGCATCAAACGCCCAAGGCCGGACAACTGATCGATCCCCGCCGTCCCCGAGAGGCCCGGGGCACCGGTTCCGGTTTCCTCTTTACACAGGACGGCCTGATCCTGACGAACAGCCACGTGGTGCATCGCGCGGCCGAAATCGAAGTAATGCTTTCGGACGGCCGGCGATTTGTGGCCGACGTTGTGGGCGACGATCCCGGAACGGATCTGGCCGTCATCCGGATCTCGGCCCCCAATCTGGTGCCCACCCGTCTCGGCGATTCCAAAACAATTCGGCCGGGCCAATTGGCGATCGCGATCGGCAATCCGTACGGCTTTCAGACCACCGTCACGGCCGGCGTCGTCAGCGCGCTCGGCCGATCGCTGCGGTCCCGATCCGGACGGCTGATCGACGACGTGATCCAAACGGACGCCGCGCTGAACCCGGGGAACTCGGGCGGTCCGCTCGTGAACTCGCGCGGCGAGGTGATCGGGGTGAACACGGCCGTGATCATGGGCGCCCAAGGGATCTGCTTCGCGATCGGAATCGACACGGCGAAGTTTATCGCGGCCCGTCTGATCAGGGACGGCCGGGTCCGCCGGGGCTACATCGGCGTGGCCGGCCAGAACGTCCCGTTGCACCGGCGTCTCGTGCGGTTTCACAACCTCCCGGTCGAAAACGGCGTGCTCGTGGTCTCGATCGAGCCGGCAAGCCCCGCCCGCCGGGCCGGTCTGATCGAGGGCGACCTGATCATCGGATACGATGGGCAGCCGATTGCCGGGATCGATGATCTGCACAAGGTCCTGACCGAAAAACAGGTCGGCGCCACGGCACCCTTGACGATTCTCCGTCGGACCGAAATGATCTCCCTCGACATCATTCCGGAAGAATCCAAATCCGCGCCGGAATCATGACGCAACGGCAAGGTCCGCTGCAAATCTGAAAGGAGGTCGCCATGAAATCATTGCCTCGCAAAATAGAGACGATTATTGAGCCGGAAGCGGTCGTGGAAGGCGCGGGGGTCCGGCTTAAACGAAGCATTGCGACACGAAGGCTGGACTATCTCGATCCATTCCTGTTGCTGGACCACTTTGCGTCCACCAATCCGCGTGATTACGAGGCCGGGTTCCCGCTGCATCCCCACCGAGGGATCGAAACGGTGACCTACATCCTGAAGGGCGAGGTCCGTCACAAGGATACCCTCGGAAACGCCGGGAGCATCGGCGCCGGTGACGTTCAGTGGATGACCGCCGGACGCGGCATCATGCACGAGGAGATGCCGCAGGCGCGTCCGGAAGGGATCGCCGGATTCCAGCTCTGGGTCAATCTGCCGGCGAAGCTCAAGATGACCCCGCCGCGCTACCAGGATATCCGGGCCCATGAGATTCCTGAAATCAAGCGCGACGACGGGGCGAGGATCCGGGTGATCACCGGGGCCGTGGAGGGGGCTCGGGGTCCCGTGACCGAAATCGCCGCCAATCCCATCTACCTGGATGTGTGTGTTCCCCCTCGCGCCTCGTTCGTCCAGCCGATCAAACGGGGCCATACCGCATTTGTTTACGTTTTCGAAGGCGAGGCCCAATTCGCCGGCGATGAGAAAGAAGCGGGAACAATGATCTCGAACCCGAAACTGGTTGTGCTGGGCGACGGCGATGAACTGCGAGTGACGACGGGAGAGGCCCCGGTTCGCTTTTTGTTGGTTTCGGGAAAACCGTTGCACGAGCCGATCGCGCGGTATGGCCCCTTCGTGATGAACACCCAAGATGAGATCAAGCAAACCCTTTACGAACTCAGAATGGGAACCTTCGTCACGACCTGAACGGAAGACCAGGACGCATCGAGGAGAAACCACGATGGCGCACGCGATCTTGATCGACCGCTACGGCGGTCCGGATGTCCTACAGTGGAAGGAGATTCCGGTTTCCTCTCCTGGCCCCGGCGAAACGCTCGTGCGGCAGACCGCCGTCGGTGTTAATTTCATCGATGTTTACCACCGACGGGGTCTCTATCCGCTCCCTTCCTTGCCCGCGGGGATCGGGTCGGAAGCCGCCGGGCTCGTGGAGGCGGTCGGACCGGGGGTGACCGAGGTGGCGGTGGGCGATCGGGTGGCCTATGCCGGGGGGCCGACGGGTGCCTATTGTGAAGCGCGGGTCCTTCCCGCGCACCGGCTGGTGAAGCTGCCGGACGGCGTTTCCGACCCGCAGGCCGCGGCGATGATGCTGAAGGGCATGACGGCCGAGTACCTCCTCCGTAGGGCGTTCTCCGTCAAACCGGGTGACGCCATCCTCTTCCATGCGGCCGCCGGGGGCGTAGGGACGATCGCCTGTCAGTGGGCCAAACAGCTCGGTGCGACCGTGATCGGCACGGTCGGAACTCGGAAGAAGGCGGCCATGGCATCCTCCCGCGGATGCGATCATGTGATCGTGACGGGTGAAGAAGACTTCGTCGTACGCGTGCGCGAGATCACCCGAGGCGAAGGGGTCCCTGTCGTCTACGACTCGGTCGGAAAAGACACCTTCATGCGCTCCCTGGACTGTTTGAGACCGCGGGGCATGCTGGTCAGCTTCGGACAATCCTCGGGGATGGTCCCTGCGCTGGACATCACGGTCCTGTCAGCCAAGGGGTCCCTGTTTCTCACCCGGCCCACGCTGATGCATTACACCGCCAGGCGAGAGGAGTTATTGTCGTGCGCCTCGGCGCTGTTCGATGTGGTTCAACGCGGCGCTGTGAAGATCGAGATCGGCCAAACCTATTCCCTTCGGGAGGCGGGCCGGGCTCACGCCGATCTCGAAGCCCGGAAAACGACCGGATCGACCGTGCTGCTTCCATAACGGATGCCGCCCCGGTCTGGCTCAAACTTCCTCCCGCCTGTCTCAGCGATTGGGCCCGGTCTCGAACGAGCCCCAAACCATCCAATTTCAAAGTCTCAACGGTTTAATGGGGGCGAGGACGGCGGCGGGATCTTTTTTCCAGATCGACGGATCGGCGTCGACGTACAATTCGACTTCGTTTCCGTCCGGATCGAGGAGATAAAGACTCTGGCTCACGGTGTGATCACTCGCCCCGGTGATCGTCACCCCGGCCTTCTGCAGCTCCTTCAGCGCGGCGCGAAGCTCATTCAGGGAATCCCCGATCTTGATCCCGATATGATAAAGGCCGATCCGGTGTCCGGCCGGCGGGCGGGGCGCATCTCCGACTTCGATGAAAAGAAACTCATGATGCGTGCGTCCAGAAGTCAGCGCCGCCGCCTTCCCGTCAAAAATCCGTCCGACTTCTTTGAATCCCAACAGGTCGCGGTAAAACGCGAGCGACCGTTCAAGATTTTTTACGTAAAAGACTACATGTCCCAGATAATGCGCCTTCATCGATTATTTCCAACGCCTTAGGGCTGAACCCGGATTCCGGCTTCTTCCACCTCAAAACCCAGGTCCTCGATCATCCGCCAGGCCTCCTCCGGTCTTTGACCCGGAGTTGTGAGGTAACCGCCGACGAAGATCGAATCGCCGACGTAGAGCGCCTGGGCCTGAAGCGACCGCAGGTTGTGTTCGCGTCCGCCCGCGATCCGGATCTCGGTCGTCGGATGAAGAAAGCGGAAGAGACAGAGCACCTTCAGTCCGCGGGTCGGCGACGGGGGCGTCCGCGCGCCGAGCGGGGTGCCCTCGACGGGATGAAGGAAATTGATCGGAATCGAATCGGGCTCGAGCTCGCGGAGGGCAAACGCCATCTCGATCAGATCCTCGTCGGATTCGCCCATTCCCACGATCCCGCCCGAGCAGAGCTCGAGTCCCGCCTCGCGCGCATTCCTGAGCGTCTGGATTCGATCCCCGTAGGTATGCGTGCTGCAGATTTCACTGTAAAACCGCTCGCTGGTGTTGAGATTGTGATTGACGCGATCCACGCCGGCCGCCTTGAGGGTTTTGGCATCCTCCCGGGTCAACAGCCCCAACGAACAGCAGAGCGACAGCGGCGTTTCCCGCTTGATCGTCCGGACGGCCGACGCGATTTGGACCATCTCTTTCGGGCGCGGTCCGCGGCCGCTGATCACGATGCAGTACCGGAGCGCCTTGGCCGCTACCGCACGCCGGGCGCCGCCCAAAATATCTTTCTCCGATAGCAGGGGGTAGGACTCAACGTCGGCCGTCGAGGGGCGGGACTGGGAGCAGTAGTGGCAGTCCTCCTCGCAGAGGCCGCTTTTGGCGTTAATCAGCATATGGAGTTTGACCCGGCGGCCGGAATTCGCAAACCGAACTCTCCAGGCGGCCTGGATGAGATCGGGCACCCGGTCATCGGACGCCTTCAGAACGGTTCGGGCTTCTTCCCGGGTCAAACACTCGCCGCGCAAGGCTTTGTCCGCTAGGATTTGAAATATCATTCGTCCTCCTTTTCTTGCGAAAATTCGATTCGAGATTGCGATCGCACGGTCACCCGCGCGCTACACGGGCTCCGCCTTGGGTACAATTCGGGAAGGGGACCACTCGCCCATGATGGGTGAGGCCTCAAAACTGTTCCAGTGACCGCAGCGCGGACAACGGCCGGACCATTGGGGCGTGTGATAATCACAGAGCGGGCAGTAGTAGGGAACCAGCACGCGTTTTTTGAGACCGAGGGCTTTTTTAAACTCGTCCACGGCCGCTTCCACGTTTCCCTTCCGAAGATAAAGATTTCCCAGGAGCTTGTGGAGGTCGGGAATTTTGTCATGGCCGGGATCCAGGGCGACCAGGATATCAAAGGCCTCATCCACCATTTCAAGGCGGTAGTAAAGTTTCCCGAGATAAAACCGGAGGATTCGGTTTTCGGGGTCCCGGTTGACGGCCTCCTGGTATAGATCGAGGACGCGGGCCGGTTGGTCCAACTCCAGATAAAGATCCTCCAACCGATGAAGCAGAAGGATGCTGGAGGTCATCTCGTAGGCCTTTTCCCAAAGCTCGCCGGCCTCCTTCAACTTGCCCTCGTCCACCAGAATCTCCCCCAGGCCCATGTAGCCGGGGATGAAACCGCGGTTCAGCTTGATCGCCCCCCGGAAATATCGCCTGGCGCGGTCCCGCTCGCCCTTCCCAAGCAACTGGCGGCCGACCTCATACTTGATCCCTTCAAACCACGCCTGCTCGCCCTTCAATTCCCCCGGACGCAACGATCCTTGAAGGATCTTCTCCTGAACGTCATGGGCTTCCTCCCACCGGGCCAGCTTGACGAAAAGATCCCGGAGATGGATGAGCACGGTCAGGGCGTTCCCGGTTTGCCGCCGCATCTCCTGAAGCATCTGCACCGCCTCATCCAACCGCTTGGATTCCTCGAGATCCTTCGCCAGGGCCAGGAGGATCTCCATGTTGTTTTCCTCCAGGCTCCGGGCCTTGCGGTGAAGTCGGATCGCCTCGGTCAGGTTGCCCTGAGCGCGGTACAGATTCCCCAACCGCAGGAGGGCCGGGACGTGATTCGGATTTAACAAGAGGATTTTTTGAAACAGGCCGATCGCGTCTTCAAATCGCTTCGAGACCTTGGCATTGATCGCCGAGCGCAGCAGTTCGTGGATTCGGTCGTCCCGTTGCTTGATTCTCGCCTGTCGCCAGCCGCGGAACAGGTGTTTGATCTCGGCAAAACCGGCGGAGAGGATCGCAAACAGGCCCCCGAAGGCCATGGACAAAAGGACCAAGGCCACGGTTGGAACATCCAGGAATAATTCAGGTGAGAGACGGAGGGTCGTATGACCGGGATTAAAATAAGCCAGCCAGCCCACGCAGGCGGTTAAAAGGACAAAACCCAGACTTAAAACAATCAGACGCATACATCAGCCTTTATTCGCGCGCAGCCTTCCTCCTCCTCTAGCCGCCTTCACCTTGCCGACGTGCCGTTCGAATCCCGCTTGAAGCTCCCTCTTCAAATCCAACCGGGGGGCGTCGCCCCACAGTCGCTCAAGGGCATAAAAGGACCGGATCTCCTCCTTGAATATATGAACGACAATATCGCTGTAGTCCATCAAGACCCAGCGGCCGGTCGCTTCGCCCTCCGTGCTGAAAAGATGGCAACCCCGTTGAGACAGCGTGTCGTCAATATGATCCCGGATCGCCCGGACCTGTCGTTGGGAATCGGCCGAGCAAATCACGAAATAGTCCGCGACCGTCGTCAATCCCCCGACCTTGAACACGATCAGATCGGACGCCTTTTTTTCCAGAGCGGCCTGGGCAGCCCGCAAACTTTTTTCTCGAGAATCGACTGTCGATGCTCCGATGAACCCTGAAGATTTTTCTTCAGGACGAGTGGATAGCGCCTCCGTACAAATGATTTTTGATTATATAGGATTCGACGAGGGGTGGCAAGAGGTTTTTAAGCCGTTTTCCACCGGAAAGATGATCCCGAATCTGGGTGGCCGAGACGTCGTGAGCCTTCACGCGGATCAGGATCAGACGGGTGGCGGGAGTCAGGGGAAGGTCATACCGGTCTCGCCGCCCACGATCCAATGCTCGCAGAGGTTTTTGGTCGGGTCGGCGCAGATCGTTTGAACGAATCAAATCGGCGAAAAGAAAACCGGGGCGCGAGACCACCACCAGATGGCATCGCGCCTTGAGTTCGTCCGGCGAGCGCCATGTGGAAAAGTCCAAAAACGCGTCCAGTCCCAGGATCAAGAAAAATTCGGTCCCTTGGGGATAATTCCGCTCCAAAGTTTTGACGGTATCGATCGTGTAGGATTTGCCTCGGCGTCTTACTTCCAGATCGGATACCCCCAGATCGGGATGCCCCCGGACCGCAAGGCGGACCATTTCCAGGCGGTGTTTGGCCGACGGAATCATCTGGCCGGTCTTGTGCGGCGGGCGGCCGGCCGGAATCAGAAGGATGCGGTCCAACCCGACGGCTTTTCGAACTTCCTCCGCGATCGCCAGATGCCCCCGATGAATGGGATTAAAGGTTCCGCCGAAGATGCCGACGCGCAAGGCCCCTCTCACTCCCTCAACTGCCCTTCACCCAGCACGATATACTTTGTGGTGGTGAGCTCTTCCAGGCCCATCGGGCCTCGGGCATGGATCCGGCTGGTCGAGATCCCGATTTCGGCGCCCAGTCCGAACTGGTATCCATCGTTCAGCCGCGGTGAGGCGTTGACGAAGACGGCGCAGGCGTCCACCTCGTTCAGGAACCGTCGGGCCCGCCCGTAATCCCGCGTGACAATGGCTTCGGAATGCTGGGATCCGTACCGGGCGATGTGCTCCATCGCTTCATCGATGTTTTCGACGACCCTCACCGATAGAATCAGATCCAGATATTCGGTCGTCCAGTCCTCTTCGCTCGCCTCCTTAATCCCGGAAACGATCGCGCGGGTCCTGGTGCAGCCGCGGACCTCAACCCCGGCTTCCTGAAACGATCGGACCATCCCGGGCAGGAAGGCCGACGCGACGCTTTCGTGCACCAGCAGGGTCTCCATCGCGTTGCAGGTACCCGGCCGCTGGACCTTGGCGTTGAAGCAGATCGCCCGCGCCATCGAAAGGTCCGCGCCCTCGTCCACATACGTATGGCAAAGCCCTTTGTCATGCTTGATGACGGGAATCCGGGAATGCTCCGTCACGGTCTTCATGAGAGCCTCCCCGCCGCGGGGAATGATAAGATCGATCAGCGCATCCAGTTTCAGCATCTCCATCACGGCCTGTCGGTCCGGATGATCGAGAAATCCGATGCTCCCTTCGGGAAGCCCGACCTCGGTTCCGGTCTCGGAGAGGATTTGAACGATCGCCGCATTGGAATGAACCGCTTCGGAACCGCCGCGAAGCACCACGGCGTTGCCGGCCTTGAGGCAGAGGCTCGCGGCATCGGCCGTGACATTGGGCCGCGACTCATACACGATCCCGATCACCCCGATCGGAACGCGGACGCGACCCACTTGCATCCCGTTCGGGCGCCGGACCATTTTAACCGTTTCCCCGACCGGATCCGGAAGCGCCGCCACATCCCGAAGACCGGCGGCCATCTCGCCGATCCGTTTCGCGTTCATGGTCAGCCGATCAATCATGGTCTTGGAGAGCCCGCGGCGTTCCGCCTCGGCCAGGTCTTTGGCGTTGGCGCTTAGAAGCGCGGGTGTTTGGGCCGCCAGCGCGTCGGCCATTTTTAGAAGCGCGGCGTTCTTGAGGGTCGAAGAAACCGTGGCCAATCTTCGGGCCGCGGCCCGGGCCCTCGTCGCCTTCTCGGTCACATAGGCACGGATATCCATGTATTCCCCCTACAATACCACCAGGTTGTCCCGATGGATCACTTCATCGTAATCGTTGCGTCCCAAGATCTTGGAAATCTCCGCCGTTTTAGCCCCTCGGATCTTTTCGACATCATCGGATGCATAATTGACCAACCCCTTGGCCACTTCCCGCCCTTGCGGATCAACGCAGCTCACGGTATCTCCGGCCTTAAAACGGCCCTCCACGCGGACAATCCCGGAAGGGAGAAGGCTCTTTCCCTTGACGGCCAGGGCTTCCACCGCACCGGCATCGAGCGATAACCGTCCCTTGGTCCGGCTCGTAAAGGCGATCCAGTGCTTCCGACTGGTGCGCCGGCCCTGATGTGGAAGAAACAAGGTTCCGATCGGATTTCCTTTCAGGATTTCGGTCAGCACACCGGGCCGCCGGCCGCTTGCGATCACGGTCGCCACCCCATAGGTCGCCACGTCGCGCGCCGTCTGAACCTTGGAGCGCATGCCGCCGGTTCCTTCCTGCGTCGATGTATCCTGGGCCCGTCGCACCGTTTCCGCATCGACCTGATGGACGATCGGGATGAGCTGCGCATCGGGATCGCGGCGGGGATCATCGGTAAACAACCCCTCGACATCGGAGAGGATCACCAGGAGCTGCGCGTCGATCAGATGGGTCACCAGTCCGGCCAAGTTGTCGTTGTCCCCGAACTGTATCTCTTCCACCGCCACCGTGTCATTCTCATTGATGACGGGGATGACGTCGTATTCCAACAGGGTCGTGAGTGTGTTGCGCGAATTTAGAAAACGTTTCCGGTCGGCGAGGTCTTCCTGGGTTAAAAGAACCTGGGCCACTTTCAACCCTCGGGCCTCAAAGGCCTTTTCGTACGCCCAGATCAAGCGGCTCTGGCCGACCGCCGCGGCCGCTTGTTTGACCGGCAGGTTTTTGGGCCGCTGCGTTATTCCCAGTTTCTCCAGTCCGGAAAGAATCGCGCCGGATGAGACGATCACAACCTCATACCCCTGGCGCTTGAGATCGGCCATCTCGTGGGCCAAGGTCTCCAGCCGATGGTGGTCCAGGCCGTGATCCCTCGAGGCGATCAGGCTGCTTCCGACCTTCACGACGAGCCGTCTGACAGTCCGGAGGTTATGGGTCCGATTTGGGTCCATTAGGCCTTCTCCGATGGGGACGTGGGGCCGGAAACCCGCATTCGCAAGGCCCGGACCCGGTCACCCAAAAATCGGATGAGATCGGGAATTCCCTGGCCGGTCACGGCCGACACGGGCCAGCAGGGATATTTTTTCCGCCGACAAAACGCGACAAGGTGCTTGAGCCGGTTTCCGTCTCCCCGAATGTCCAGCTTGGTCGCCGCGACCGCAAACGGCTTTTCCAGCAAATCCGGATTGTACGCCTTCAATTCCCGTCGGAGAATCTCGAAACTTTCCACGGGCTCCTTCTCGGCCGACTCCCCGATGTCGATCAGGTAGAGCAGAAAGACGTTGCGCTCGATATGCCGAAGGAACCGGTGGCCCAATCCCTTTCCGGTGTGAGCCCCTTCGATCAAGCCGGGGATATCCGCCACGACGAAACTCCCGCGGTCCTCCTCGGACACCACGCCGAGTTGAGGGGTCAGGGTCGTGAACGGATAATCGGCGATCTTGGGTCGGGCCGATGAAATCCGCGAGATCAGCGTTGACTTTCCGGCATTGGGAAAACCGACTAGTCCCACATCCGCCAGAAGTTTGAGTTCCAGCAACAACCAGCGCTCTTCACCGGGCCTCCCCTTTTCCGCACGGCGGGGCGCACGATTCGTCGAGGTTGCGAAGGCCGCATTGCCCCGCCCGCCCCGACCGCCGCGGGCCACGATCCGTTCCTGGCCTTCTTCGGTCAGGTCGGCCTGCTCTTCCATGGACTCGGCATCCCGGACAACCGTCCCGCACGGCACCGGAATGATGAAGGGCGGACTGTTGCGACCGTGACGATTTTTGCCCTGGCCGTGCTCGGCATGCGGAACCAGGTAGTGCTGCTGATATCGCAGATCCAGAAGGGTTCGAAGCTGACCGGTGGCGCGGAGAACAATATCCCCTCCGTTTCCGCCATCGCCGCCGTTGGGACCCCCCCGAGGGACGTATTTCTCCCGTCGGAAGCCGACGCAACCGTCGCCGCCATCCCCGGCCTTAACGAATATTTTGACCTGATCGACAAACACAAATTCAACGATGGGTCCAGGTTTTGGATGGGAACAGGAGGGGCCAAGTCCTGGATAGAGCCTCCGTCAAGTACATCCTGTGCAGGTCCATGGGTATCTACCCAGCGAGCAAGAGGGGGAGGCTCCATTGGGCTTCGCCTATGATTGCGGGGATCGGGCTTGGCCCGGCCGAGCGCGAGGGGCGGGGGCATCGGAGGACAACCTCATGCCTTGCCGGACGGGCCTCCATAGATGATGGCGGCGACGCGAGCCCTTAAAACGGAAACCGGACGCGCGGTCTAACGGGCCGGTTCCGGTACCGGGTAGACGCTGATCTTTTTGCGATCCCCCGTCCGACTCTCAAACTTGACCACCCCGGTCACCTTGGCAAATAGGGTGTGATCGCTTCCGGTGCCGACATTGAATCCCGGATGAAACCGTGTGCCCCGCTGCCGAACGAGAATGGTTCCCGCCGGAACCACCTGTCCTCCAAAGGCCTTGACGCCAAGGCGTTTGGATTGACTGTCACGGCCGTTCTGAGTGGATCCCTGTCCTTTCTTATGTGCCATCGCTTAAAACTCCTCTCCGGTGTCAGGCCGACTGGATCTCGGTTATTTTGAGCCGCGTAAAGTCCTGACGATGCCCCTTCGTCCGCCGATAATTTTTCCGCCGCATTTTTTTAAAAACCACCACCTTGGACTGGCGGCCCTGAGCCACCACTTCCGCCTTGACGACCGCCCCCGGAATCACCGGGGTCCCGATCCGGGGCCCCTTCTCCGCCTGCATCATCAGGACACGGGAAAGGGAAACGGTGTCGCCCACTTTTCCTTCCAAGGCTTCGACCTCCACGGTCTCACCCGGGGCCACCCGGTACTGTTTACCGCCTGTTTCAATAATGGCATACATCGCACGACTCCATCAAATGGTGAACGAGTTTAATACCACAAAGCATCAAAGATTGTCAAGCGATTTGAATCAACTCCGTGTGAGTCCCTTCCAGAGCGTCCTATATTGACAAACCCCTCCGGGGTTGTTATATTGGGCTTCATTCTTGTCGGGCGTTTCCGCTGATTTTTTCAATTCGAGGAACACGCGTGATTCAGGAAACATCCAAAATATGGATGGACGGGCGCTATATCGACTGGAAAGACGCCCAGGTCCATGTACTGACCCACACGCTCCACTACGGTCTGGGGGTGTTCGAAGGCCTGCGCTGCTATAAAGGGCAAAAAGGCTCCGCGGTCTTTCGGTTGAAGGAGCATGTGAAACGGCTTTTCGACTCGGCCCAGATCGTCCAGATCAAGATCCCCTATTCCTCCAAGGAAATCGAGGAGGCCGTACTCGGTACGGTAAAGATCAACCGGCTTGAGGAGTGCTACATCCGGCCGATCGTCTTTATCGGTTATGGAGAGATGGGCCTTTATGTCCAGAACAATCCGATTCAAATCGCCATCGCCGCATGGCCTTGGGGCACCTATCTCGGAGACGAGGGGATCCGCAACGGCATCCGCGCCAAGATCTCGTCCTTCACGCGGCACCACGTCAATATCAGTATGACGCGCGCCAAGGTCACATCCTATTACGCGAATTCTCAATGGGCCAAGCGGGAAGCCAAAGAGGCCGGTTACGACGAAGCGATCCTGCTGGATGCGGACGGCTACGTCGCCGAGGGACCCGGGGAGAACATCTTTATCGTCCGGAACGGGACACTGAAGACGACACCGCTGACCTCCATCCTGGAGGGAATCACACGCAACAGCATCATCCAATTGGCGCAAGAAAAGGGTATTCCCGTGGCGCAGGAACGGTTCACTCGCGATGAGATCTATATCGCCGAGGAGGCGTTTTTCACGGGCACCGCGGCCGAGGTCACTCCGATTCGCGAAGTGGACGGTCGGGTGATCGGCACCGGAAAACCGGGTGACGTGACCAAGCTTCTCCAAAATTTATTTTTTGACGCTGTGGCCGGCAAAGATCCGGTCCATCAATCCTGGTTGACGTACGTCGTCTGAACCAGTGGAGGGAGGTCATTCGGTGCAAAGGGCTTCTGGCCGTAAAACGCCGCCTTCCGCCATCATCACCTACGCACTTTATTCCTCGCCAATCGGAACGATCGGGTTGGCCGCCACCCCAAAGGGCCTCTGCCGGCTCTCACTGAATGTCACCGGTGAATCAGCCTTTCGCAGAAAACTTCGGCGCGAGTTTCGTCGTCCGATCCTCCGCCGTGATCATTCATTTCGGGATCTAGCGGCTCGACTGCAGGCCTATTTATCAGGGAAACCCGTGCGATTCAACACGAGAATCGACCTGTTGGAAGGAACCCCTTTTCAGCAAAAGGTCTGGCGATCGCTCCGGCGCATTCCCTACGGACAGACACGCAGTTATCGATCGGTGGCCCAAAGCATCGGTCATCCCCGGAGCTCCCGTGCCGTGGGAGGTGCCTGCGGAAATAATCCGGTCGCGGTCTTGATTCCCTGCCACCGGGTCATCGGTGCCGATGGAAATCTCGGCGGTTTTACCGGGGGACTCCACATCAAACGCTGGCTGCTTCAGTCCGAAAGGAAAAAAAATCGCTGCGCTTGGATGGCCTCATAGCAGTGGTTTGCCCATGACTCAACAATCCGGCCGCGATCGAAGAAAGGATCCTCGCTTCGATGTCAAGATCAAGGTGGATTTCTCGACAAAAGGCATCTTTGTTTCAAATTACGTGACCAACCTGAGCCGAGGAGGCGTCTTCATCGAGACCGCAACTCCCCTCCCCATCCAATCCCAGATCCACCTCACTTTTATGCTGCCCGATATTAACGTCAGAATTGAAGCCACGGGAAAGGTGGTCTGGACTTATGATGTCAAAAAGGGAACCGGCAAAGTCGTATCCGGGATGGGAATCAAGTTCACAGACCTTCTCCCCCAGGACAAGGCGCAGATTGAAGAATACCTCATGAAATTACCTCCGTCATCGCCATCGACCCCCTAATCCTTCGCACCCCTGTCATCGGATCATTGCGAGGATTCATTTCACTTGCCTTTCCAGGCTGCCGCTTGGTATCATCTACCCCTTAATTTTATTTCCCAGGTTCGAAGGATCCCCCAGAATATGGCCAAGCGGGACTGGTTTCTTAAAGTGATCATATGGGAGTTGAGCATCAAAGGCCTGCTCCTCATACTTCTCTCAGCCGGCCTGCTGAGCCTGATCAACAAAGACCTCGATCACCTGTCGAAGAAACTGGCCCAGGATCTGAATCTCGACGTGGACAAGCATTATATCAACCTCCTCCTCAGCAAGGCCGGAATGGTGAAGACCACCCTGTTGGTGGAGGTCTCGATCGGGATGTTTCTTTACGGAATCTTGAGTTGGGTGGAGGCCTACGGTCTCCATAAACGGAAACGGTGGGCGGAGTACCTAACGGCCATTGCAACCGGTTTATTGATTCCTTTGGAGATTTACGAAGTGGTTTTTCGGCCCTCGGTTGTCCGTGTCGCGGTCCTGATCCTCAATGTTGTCGTCGTTTATTATCTCATCAAGCACAAAGAACTGTTTTCTAACAAAGGGTTATCTCATGGAAAGTAAATTTTTTCATTTTTTGCTTTACAACGGGTAATGAACTGTGCTATTCTAATTTCCAGTTCAGGTATTCATTCTCTTTTGTCCTTTCCAGTGCCTCCTTCGTACGTCATCTGATTCTTATCTTCTTTCTTCTTTTCTAATCGGTACAGATCGACAGGCGGGGTCTATTTATAGGGCCTCAGTCAGATGGTTTTACCAGGGGATGAAATCATCCCCTTCACGGAGGGAGCCACTATGAGCATGGCGGCCGGAAACAATCCATCGAGACCCAATTCGTTGCCGATTCGCACCGGTCTGTTTCTGGGCATCGTGATTCAGTCGATGATTTTGGTTGGATTGACCCAGGGTCGCCCGGTCCAGTCGGTACAATCTCCCGCGTTGTCATCTCCAAACGAGGCCGCGGCGGCGGCCTACTCCTTTTCCGATTGGTGGATCAACTACGACCGGGCGGCTATGACGGATCAGATCCGTCAGGCGAAGACCATTTCGCTTACGGAACCCACCGCCTTCAAGCGGATCTCCAAAATCCACCAGATCCTTCACGATTTTCATTCGGGACTCCCGGTTGAAGATGAAGAACGACTGGCCAAACTGATTTACCAAGAGAGTCTTCGATACGGTTACGCTCCTGAATTGATCGTTTCGTTGATCATGACCGAAAGCTCCTTTTATCGATGGGCGTACTCCCGTAAGGGCGCAATCGGTTTAATGCAGATTGAACCCTTGACGGGACAAGAGATGGCCGAGATCAATCAGATGCCCCTCCGAAGCGTGAAGTCCCTCTACGATCCCCAACTCAACATCAAGCTGGGAATCCAGTATCTCGCCTTGCTCCATCAGCGGTTCGGCGATCTGAGGCTGGCCCTGACCGCGTACAACTACGGGCCGACTCGCGTCGCGGCATTCATGGACCGGGGCGAAAACCTTCCACCCGGGTACACCCAAAAAATTCTTCATCAGTACAAACAACTTCTCCAAAAAAGCTCGGAGATTCCGCCCTCGGCCGACGACAGCCGATCTTGATCCATCCTAGGGCCTCGGGTCTCCCCCTCAACGACTGCTGCAAACCGCAGAGGGCAGGCCGGCGAAGCCCGATGGGGCGTCCCCCTCAGGCTCGCGTTGCCCGCTGGGCAGATACTTATAGAGGATAACCTTTACCGGCTGCGTCCGACCCCCACGCGATCGCAGTAGCTTGCAATCGTACACCGGCTGCAGTAGGGCGAAATCGGCTTGCAAAGATTCTGCCCGTAGGTCACCAGAAGATCGTTAAAGATAATCCAATAGCGCTTGGGAAGTTTTTCCCGGAGGGCCATTTCGGTTTCTTCCGGGGTCTTCGTCTTCACATAGCCCAGTCGATTGCTGATTCGATGGACATGGGTGTCCACGCAGATCCCGTGTTTCCGAAACCCCAGGGTTACAACCAGGTTTGCCGTCTTGCGCCCGACCCCCTTTAAGGTAAGCAGTTCCTCCAGTACATCCGGAACCCTCGCGTCATACCGCCGAATGAGGTCCCGGCTGACCGAAAGGAGGGTCCGGGCCTTGGTCCGGTAAAAGCCGACGGGATAGATGGCCTTCCGTATCGTTTGGGGAGACAACCGGACCATTTCCTCCGGGGTCTTCGCCAGGCGAAACAAGCGCTCCGTCGCCTGCGCCGTCGTGCTGTCTTGTGTCCGAAGGCTCAAGAGACAGGAGATCAAGACCTGATACGGATCGTTCGATCGGTCGGCCACTACCCCGACGATGGGAACCCGCCACTTTCGGATCTCTCGTTTAAGAATTCGGACGATGGAATGAATGGCTTGATCGTTCATGTTGAGGCCACGATATTGTACACGATCGCGCGCCGGAATCCAAAAGGAATAAAGGACACGGCAGTTGAATTGGTCCTTTGAGAGTGGTACGATAGGCCGGCATTTGATCGATGGGAGGAAACGGGCGCCGATGATGGCCCTGGCCAGAAAAACCCTGATTCACTTGGTCGGATGGAGTTTTATCCTGCTCGGAATTATCGGCCTCTTCCTGCCGGTTCTTCAAGGTATTTTATTTCTCCTGATCGGTCTTCTGGTGCTCTCAAAAGAGAACCGGTTTGCAAAGGACCTCCTCAATCGGGTCGAGAAACGGTACCCGGACCAGTACCGGAAGATGCACGAGTTCAACGAACGACTGAAAAGCCGGATCCGGAGTCTTCTGAAGAAATAGCCTCACCTGCCTGTCTCGTCCGGAGAATATCCATGTCCGTCCAGACCGACCTCAAAGGAAGCAAACGGCCCCGCCTTTTTCTTATCGACGGCCACTCCTACATCTACCGGGCCTACTTTGCCATTCGAAACCTCTCCACCTCGAAAGGCCTTCCGACCAACGCCATCTACGGCTTCACGACGATGCTGTTGAAAATCGTCCGCGACCAACGGCCGGACTACCTCGCGGTGGCTTTCGACGCCAAAGGCCCCACCCTCCGGCACACGGAATACCGGGAATACAAGGCCCAGCGGCCGGAGATGCCCGACTCTCTGAGCCGCCAGATCCCGTATATCCACCGCGTGGTGGAGGCCTTCCGCATCCCCGCCCTCCTTCAGGAGGGATTTGAGGCGGACGATCTGATCGGCACGCTGGCCCGCCAGGCGGAGGAGGCCGGACTGGACGTGACGATCGTCAGCGGCGACAAGGACATGTTCCAACTGATCTCAGGGCGGACCTCCGTGTACGACACGATGAAGGAAAAGGTGTACCGGACGCCGGATGTTCAGGAACGTTTCGGGGTCGAGCCGGACCGGGTCGTCGAGATCATGGGACTGATGGGCGACTCGATCGACAACATCCCGGGCGTCCCGGGGATCGGGGAGAAAACGGCCGTGGATCTCATCCGGCGTTTCGGTTCGATCGAAAATCTACTGGCCCATCTTGAGGACCTTGAAAAACCCAAACTCCGCGAAAACCTTCGCGCGTTCGCCGAGCAGGCCCGCTTAAGCCGCCAGCTGGCGCAGATCAAACGGGACTGCCCGGTCGAGCTGAACCTCGACCGGTTTCATCGGACCGAAGCGGACACGGATGCGGTGACCCGGCTGTTTCTCGAGCTGGAGTTCGGCAGCCTGCTCAAACGGATCGAAGCGCCCGCCGACTCCGACGAGCCCGGTCGGGCCGCTTCCGGGTCGGGCCGGGTGGAGATTCCCGGGTCCGACGAGTCGCTTGGCGAGATGATGCGCTTCTTATTCTCCGCAAAAGCCATCGGAGTCGGTTTCTGGACCCTTCCGGACGGTGCGGTCCCTTCGGCGGGAGGGACTTCCGGAACGAATCATGCTCCCGGTCGGGATCGGTCCGCGGTTCTCGGAATTTCCCTGGCGATATCGGACCGCGTTTATTATATCCCAATGAGCCATCACTATCTGGGGATCCCGACGACGCCGGCGAGTCGCGCCGTCATCGAACGGCTTCGACCTCTGCTTTCGGACCCCTCGATTCGAAAGGTCGGTCATGACCTCAAAGCCGCCCTGCTGACCTGCCATCAGAGCGGCCTCTCGATCGAAGGGCCGGCCTCCGACACCATGATCGAATCCTATCTTTTAAACCCCAATCGCCGGGACCACAGCCTTGAAACCGTCGCGATGGATCGACTCGGCCTCCGCTTGCCCGAACTGGACTCGCCTCTTACGCCGGAAACACCCGTCGAGCTCATGGCTGCGGCCGCGGGCGAGCGAACGTCGGCCCTTCTGCAACTGGACTTCACCCTCCGGCCGCTCCTTCACGAACAGGGTCTGGACCGCCTGTTTGACGAGATCGAGATGCCGCTGGTGCCGGTCCTGGCCGAGATGGAAGAGATCGGCATCAAGCTCGACGTCGACCGGCTTTCGGCCCTCTCAAAAGAACTGGAAACCCAACTCTCGGGAATGGTGGAGCGGATCCAAGCCCTGGCCGGAGCGGAATTTAATCTGAACTCCCCGAAACAGCTGGCCGAGATTCTTTTCGACCGGCTCGGCTTGAAACCCGTCAAGAAAACAAAAACGGGATACTCCACCAACGAAGAGGTCCTGCAGCAGCTCGCCCTTCAGCATGAGCTCCCGGCCGAGATTCTCAACTACCGGCAATTGACCAAGCTCAAATCGACCTATATCGATGCGCTCCCTCGACTCGTCCATCCCGAGACCCGGCGTCTTCATACGTCGCTGAACCAGACGGTGGCCGCCACCGGCCGCCTCTCCAGCAGCGAGCCGAACCTCCAGAACATCCCGGTCAAGGGCGAATGGGGTCCGCGGATCCGCCGCGCCTTTATCGCGGAAAAAGGATGCCGACTGCTTTCGGCCGATTACAACCAGGTCGAGCTCCGCATCCTGGCCCATCTTTCGGAGGACCCCAACCTCCTGTCGGCCTTTCAACGCGGGGAAGATATTCACACGACGACCGCGGTGCAGATCTTCGGATTGTCGCCGGACCAAATCACCCCCGAAATGCGGCGCACCGCCAAGACGGTGAATTTCGGGATCATCTACGGTATCAGCCCCTACGGCCTGTCCACAACGCTGGGCGTCTCCCAGTCGGAGGCCAAGCAATACATCGACCGGTATCTGGATCTCTACAGCGGGGTCCGCCGTTTCATCGAAAAGACGATCGGGGAGGCGAGGGAACGGGGCTACGTCACGACGATCTTCTCAAGACGCCGTCCGATTCCGGAGCTGGCCGGTGAAACGCCGGCCGTGCGGGGTCTGGGCGAGCGCACCGCGATCAACACGCCGATCCAAGGCAGCGCCGCCGATCTGATCAAGCTGGCGATGATTCGTATTGCTCATCGATTGAAAAAGGAAGGATATCGCGCCCGGATGCTGCTCCAGATCCATGATGAATTGATCTTCGAAGTTCCGGAAGGAGAAATCGAGCCGATCGAAGGGCTGGTGCGGGCCGAGATGGAGGGCGTGATGCCGCTGGCCGTGCCGCTCAAGGTCGACATCGGCGTCGGCGCCAACTGGGCCGAGGCGCATCCGTAGTTATCCAGCGAGCAAAGCGAGCGGGAGGGGGAGGCTCCGTTATCGGAGGGGGCGACGCGAGCCCCTATGATGTCACCGATTACTGAACCCTCAGCGTCGTCCAGGTCTGTCCGCCGTCGGTCGTTTTGATGAACTGTCGATTGAATAGCGCGGCGTAAAAGGTGGTATGGTCGATATCGGTCTTCATGTAATCCGCCACCGCGAAGGCCGTGAGGCCGGGTTGAAGGATTTCCAAAGGCGTCGAGCAGTCCAATAGGATACACCAAAAGCCCCCCCGATCCACGCTCCGAACGATCCCGTCGGAACCCGCGTAGAGGGTCAGGTCCGTCGTGTTGGGACCGATCAACGGCACCACAAAAAAGATCGTGAACTTGAATTTGGGATCGTAGGAAAGGTTAAAAGTGGTCCCCGAATCCGTGCTCTTGTAAATCCCGCTGCCGCCCGAACCAGCCTCCCCCCCGCTCGTCCCCACGTACAGCTCGGACTCCAGTTGCGGATTCACGGCCAGAGAGACAATTTCCTCCTGCGTCAGCGCCTTCAGGCCGGGGGTGGCCTCGTTCCATTGGGCCTCGGTGGTTCCGCGACGGAAAAATCCGCCTCCATCCGTTCCGATATACAGATGGCTGCCGGTCGTATCTTGGATAAGGTTGGGATAAATAGCGATCGCGGTGACGGCCGGGTTGGGTAGGCTTTGATTGATTTGGGTGTAGGTGGACCCCCCATCAATGCTCCCCCAGACCCCGCTCGTCTGGCTGGCCACATAAATTCCCCGGCAGGGGGGTGAGTTGGCCGGACAGGAGTTACGGTCGATGACGATCCCGCGTATGTCCGTGATCGGGGTTGCCCCGACCGGAGCCGACCAGGTCTCTCCGGAATCAAAGCTTGAAAAAATTCCCCCGTTTTCCGTGCCGGCATAGATACGGGACGGCGTGAACCAGTCGATCGCCAGGGAGGTGACCTTGAGGTCGATCAGCCCGTTGTTGATCGGCGCCCAGGTACTGCCCCCGTCGGTGCTCTTGACGACGCCGCCGCCGTCGGTAGCCACATAGAGCGTGGTCGGCGTGACGGGATCAACCGCGATCGCCTTGAGGTCGAAGGTGCTCGAAATTTCGTTGGAGGGGGAACCCCAGCAGCCGGACAGGAGCGGGACGAGGATTAAAATCCGGAGAAGTCGCCGGCATGGCGACACTTGTTCAGCACCGGCCCGAGCAGCGACCTCGGCTGAGGTTTGGGCACCCGGCTCGGCGAAGGACGCGGCCCGAAGGGTCAATTTTCCGCTAAGCCCCTTCGGAAAATTGAGCGGCCGAGCCTTAGCCGGGTCAAAACTCAGCCGCCGGAGCCGCGAAGGCCGCGCTGAACAATGTCGTCGATGTCCGATTCCGGAAGGGCTGAGAGAATCAATGGAGGCCATTACATCAAGGGGATTCGGTAATGCTGCACCACCCGTTGTCCCGCGGTATCGATCACCGAGAGATTCTCCTCGCCGTAATTCGTGAGGAAGACGTTCTTCCCGTCGGCCGAAAGGGCGATGGACCGCGGCGACGTACCCGCGTCCAGGGTCTTCCGGACCGTCCCGGTGGCCGTGTCGATCAGAGAAAGGGTGCTGGAGTGTTGGTTTAATACATAGGCGGTCTTCCCGTCCGGCGTGAGGGCGATTTCCATCGGCCCCTCTCCCACCGGGATGGACCGGGTGACCTCAAAGCTCGTCAGGTCCACGACCGCGACGCTGTTCGCCCCGTCGTTGGCGACGTAGGCCCGCCTTCCGTCCGGCGTCACGGCGACGGCCATGGGCGCCTGGCCGACCTCGACCCGCCGGAGGATTTTATCCGACACGGTATCGATCACGGCCATGTCGGTGAACCCGTGATCGACGACGTAGGCGAAGCGGCCGTCTGGCGAAAAGGCGATCCCGCAGGGGCGGCTGCCCACCGGGATGGTCCGGACGACCCGATTGGAGGCCGTATCGATGATGGAGAGATCATCCGATCCGTGGTTGCTGACGTAGAGAAATTTCCCGGAAGGGGTCAGGGCCGCACGCATCGGATTGCGCCCGACCGGGATCGTCGCCGTCACCCGTTGCGCGGCGAGGTCGACGACCGAGACCGAATCGGAAAGATGATTGGCCACGTAGCCCTCCTTCCCGTCGGCCGAGATCGCCATGAAGATCGGGGCGCTCCCCACGGCCACATGGCTCACCGCCTGCCGGGACCGACGGTCCACCTGCAAGAGCATCCCCTCGCCCGCCTTGGCCCGGAGGAGATAGAGCTGCTGGTCCGACGGACCCGCCACCACGCGAAGCGGCTCCTGACGGATCGCGCTCCACATCGCCTCATCCTTGTCGGCATCCGGGCCCTTCAGCATCCAGTTCTCGGACGCGTATGGCTTCTTCGCCGAATCGGAAGTCGTGCCGCAGCCGGCCAGCCCTCCAACCGCAACCGTCAGGATGACGAGACTTGAAAAGATCAATTCGCCCCTTTTCATTTTTCTTTCCCCCATCGATTACGCCTAAAGCGGAACCTTGTCGTATTGGCCGACCACGCTCTTCTTTTCGGTATCCATCAGGGTGACATCGCTCCGCCCCTCATGGGTGACATAGAGAAACCGGCCGTCGGCCGTCAGCGCCATCGAGCCCGGGAAATGACCCACCGGGAGCGTCGCGACCACCCGCCCTTCGTTCGTATCGATCACCGACAGGTCGTTGGACCGGGCATGGATGACATACGCGGCCTTCCCGTCCGGGCTGAAGCTCACCTCGACCGGACCTTCACCAACGGAAACGGTTTTCACGACTTCGAGCCGGGCCGTGTCCACGACCGAGATCGTATCGGAACCCTCGTTCGCCACGAGGATCGTCCGGCCGTCCGGGGTGATTCCCAACCCCATCGGCATCTTTCCGACCTTGATGCGCTTGACGATCAGGGAGGTGGCGGTCTCGATCACCGCCATCTCCTGCCCGCCGTGATGAACGACGTAGGCGTACTTCCCCTCTGGATCAAAGACGATCCCGCAGGGCCAATGTCCGACCGGGATTTCCCCGTCCACCAGATGGGTCGCCAGGTTCAGAATCGAGATGCTGTCCGACCCGTGATTCGTCACGTAGGCGTAGTCTCCCGACGGGGCGATCGCGATCCGGATCGGGCGATGGCCGACCGGAATCGTCTGGATGACCTTTTGTGTCGCTGTATCCACCACTGATACGGTGTCCGACAAATGGTTCGCGACATACAGTTCTTTACCGTCGGGGGTCAGGGCCAGCGCGATCGGCACTTTTCCGATCTCTACCCGGCCGGTGATCCCGTAATTCACCCGATCCAGAATCAGGAGCGTCCCGTTATCGTCCGCCTTCGCGGTCCGAAGGAGATAGAGCGTGCGGTCGTCGGGAGAAAGGGCGACCTTCAGGGGACTCTGCCGCATGACACGGTAGATCCAGACCGCGTCTTCCGAATTATAATCATAAATTTTCTCTGAAAGCGGATGGTTTATTTCCTGATCCTCACCTTTTTCCTGGAATTGAGTAGGGGAACCCTCCGGCGCCGACGCGGAAGTTTGATTCCGCGATAATCCTCCGCAACCCATAATCATGTATAGGACCATACCAAGGATGGGCAAGGCGACCGTCTTTTTAATCATGACGAATCCCACCATCATTTAAGGTCCCGTGGCGTAGAACACCCGGGTGGAATTGTCCAGGACGGACCACCCGAGGAAGAGCGACAAGGCATTTCCCGCCCCGCCTGTGCCGGGAAGACCGATGACAGGGTTGTAATAGGCACTTTCGCCCATCACGCCCCCATCCACATTTTCCGCCCCTTTCCAGCCGGTCGCGAGGGCCCCGCAAGTGTTCAGTACCACGATGTCGTTGGCATAGCAGTTGCTCTCGATCCGGAATTGGGTCCCGTCGTTCTGGGTCCAAACCGCCACACCGTTGCCCGCGTTGTCTACTGCGATCTGCGGCGCGTGCGCATCGCCACCTCCGGCGTCAATCTCCACGGGCCCAGACCAGGATGTACCGTCAAAACGATGCGCCTGGATGCCAAAGGTCGTTCCATCGTAAGTTTCGTAAACCGCGACGGCCGTCGCGCCCGCGCCCCCATCCGGCTCGATCGCAATCCGGGGATTGTTGAATTTGCAGTTGAGTATCACTCTCCCTGTCCCGGGGGTGCCGTCACCGTCGATCAAAATCCCGGAGGGACAGCCCCCGGCAAACGGCCCGATCCCGAAGGCCGTGGGGGTCGTTATGGAGGTTATATTATCCGGAGTTGTCACAACAGGATAAGTACCATAATTGGCCAGGCGGGCGAGAGACCAGCAGACTGGAACGTTGGCCTGGGTCCAGGATGGACAGGCACTTCCCAATGTGGCGATATCAAACTCCCGGCCCACGATCGCGGCACCCATATAGGCTTCAAATGCATTCTCATCAGGCAGACAAGCCGAACCCGTATCTAGGTTGTTACAAGTCCCATTATTTAGAGGTGTTACCCCAAAGTCCTCGCTCAATCCCCAGGATGTTTTAATCAAAACAAAGGCCTTGCCCGTATTGTCCATGGCAAGATCATATTCATTGACGTTTATGCAGGCATCGGTGCTGCTGACATCTCCTCGAGTAGCCGGTCCCCCCGTGCTGGACACGAAACAGATAAGTTGTTGTGGAAGGGCAACGCTCCCGGGGGTGCCGGGGGTGCTCCCGGTGCCGGCTAAATTGGTATCCGGATCAAGATCGATGGGACTCTGCCAGCTCGTCCCGTCGAAAAGGTTGGCATGGAGCTCGGAGTCCATGCAATTGATTGCAGGGAGGGTCAAATTATAGTTGACGGTAATGGGGTCAATGGTCGGTGTGGCAAAGCAGTCTGCCTGTTGAATCATTTGGATGAAGGTCGCGATCGCGCGCCCGGCGCTGTCCACCTTCACCCGTGGACTCAGGGTGGGTTGAACCACAAAGGCGGCCCCGCCGCTGATGTAACAGATGCCGTCATCCACGCCGCTTCCGGCGGGGCAGATGGTGTCGCTGGTGTCCCATCCAACGCCGTTCACAAACCGCCGGGCCACCGTCTGCCACCCAGCCGAAAATCTCCAGATATCCCCATCCTGACTCGAACCGTTCCCAAATCCCGCGTACAGCTCCCCGTCATACACGGCCAGGGAATGAACCGAATCATATTGGGCCGGCGTGTAGGGGGGCTGGCCATCATTGCGGACGTCGGTCCAGTCCGACGGTACCGGAGGGTCGCACACCCTGCACCGCTTGATATCCCCGTCACCACCAGCGGCCGCCGTACCCGGATTGCCTAAACCGATATATAAAAATCCATTATAAGAGATCATGGAATTGACGGCTTGATAATTTTCCGGATAATTGGTTGCTTCAAACACCTGATTCATGTCGCCCAGCGTACCGTCGCATGCGGTGCAGCGCCAGATATCGCCATTTCCGTTGGTCGCCTGGGTAAGATCGTCCCCGTAGCCGATATAAAGCTTGCCGTTGTGAACCGCCAAGGACAGGACGGCTCCGTACGTGCCCGAATTATCGATCACGTTGGTCCAATCCGACCCGTCGCAAATCGTGCAGCGTTTCACGTCGGCCGTATTGGTGGTAGCGGTTAGTCCGTTTCCAAACCCCGCATAGAGTTGAGGGCTGGGGCAGGTCGGGCATTGATAGACCGTCATGGCGCTTACACTGCCATAGAAATTTACATTAGGAGTTGGCGGACTGTTCCAGACCATTTGGAAGTCTCCCGGAGTAACACCGTCGCACACTGTGCAACGCCATATATCTCCATTGCCAGTAAACGGTGCCAGTCCATTCCCGTTTCCCATCCCGATGTAGAGTTGATTGTTGTAGACCGCCATCGACCGCACTGCGTTATAGGAGGAAGCGCCCCCCACGTTTGCGCAGGGGGGAGATCCGCCGCCGCACGACAAATTATTCGTGATCAATGTGGTCCACGTGGTTCCGTCAAAAACTCTAACATCCCCTTCAAAGTTCGTCGCATTACTTCCCAGTCCCGCGTATAATTTGCCGTTGTAAATCGCCATGGATGTCACTAGTTCGTATCCATTTGTGGGGTCACCGTCATTAAAGGAATAGGACCACGCATTCGTGCCCTTGTTATAAACGTAGATATCAGCGTCTCCGCGTTGGATGCCGCCCATTCCGGCGAATAGTTGGTTTTGGTAAACGCCCACCATCGACGGGACCAGGGCACAATTATTATTCGCAAAACCCGGACATTGCGCGGTCTGGTCGGTAATGATCGTGACCGTAACTCGATTAATGTTGAGCACTCCCGCCGCCGGATCCGTATCATTGTCCGATATCAAGACGCCAAATGATGGGTTGGGGGACAGGGGGGTGCCGACATCGGTCGGCAGCCAGGATGATCCCCATTGATCATTCAGATCCCCCGTCGTGGTGGTCGTATCCGTGGTCTGGTTCATCTGGATGCCGGTCTTGCGAATGCCGTCCAACGTGCAACCGGTCTTTGTCAGCCCAATGCGGTACTGGCGATCCGTTGCGGTTCCGGATGCCCCGTTGCCTTGCACGCTTACAATAATGCCCTTGATATAGTTCGCCGTAATAACAAACCCGAAACCGGTAACACAGAGGTCATCCTGAGTTGTGCCACTGTACGTAGCATAGAAAGTGTCCGAAGCATTCACGGCGTTGCTTAAAGTTCCGGATGGAGTGGCAGTCCAGTTTGTCCCCGATGCCACCGTAGGCGAACGGGGAGGAACAGGATTATTATTCGAATCGAATATTTGAGTCCAATCCTTTTCATTGAATTGCGACCAGGCTGCCATCGCGCTTCCGGCCGTCGGCGAAAGCGCGATGGCCGGATCGCCCGCATCAAAGGCGGCATACTCGATCGAGTCATTGAGCTGCTGAAACGGCCCCCAGTTCTTGCTGCTGAAGCTGTACCGTCGAGCATAGACCCGCATCGCCGTGCCGTCATGCTGCTGCCAGACCACGATCGCATCCCCGTTGGCGTCCATTGAGACCTTCGGTGACCAGGCGTCGTACTGCGCTTTGCCGGTATCAATCACGCAGACCCCGTCGTCCCCCGTAATGTCCGGATTGCCGAAGGGAGAGATGCCCGCCGGACAGATATTGTTGGTCGTATCCTTCGTGTCAAAGACCCCGCCCGTCCAATGCGCCGCGTAGAGATGATAGACCGCCGGAAAACTGTCCGCGGGGTCCAGGTCCACTTGCTTGACCCAGACTGCGACCGCGCCGCCTCCCCCATTCGGCTGGACTGCAATTTCCGGTGTCACATCCAAAAACGGACCGGAATCAAGCGGCGTGCCCGACGGCAACCAGACCCCGGCCCTGCGGGTGTCGGAGGAATTACCGGACGAGGTCGTGGTGCTCATCCCGCAGCCGGCCGCAAGGCATAGGCTCGCCAAAACGGCGATAAGGGCCACCGGGTTTAATGATTTGAGCGGTTTCATTTCATCCCCGTCCGCTTTCCTTACTGGCCTTAATGGCTATTGGTTCTTGATACAAATAAGGTCTTAATTATACTACGATCTCTCGGAATAGTATACCCGCAACAAGTTTTCAAATTCAGTTCGACCTTGCAAAATAGATGTCGTTGCCTTCCTCTTCCGTACGCGAATCGGCATCGGGGGAAGATACAAAGGGATTGCCGCGTCCGTCCGTCCAGAGGAGGTAGGCCCTTCCCTCCCCATCCACCGCCAGGCTCGGATGGTAATGAAGCGCGCGGACGGTGTCGTCGTTCACCTTTTGATTGGACCGGAGGCTCACCGGTCCCGTCCCGATCTGCGCGAAATAAATATCGGCCTGGCCGTTCCGGAAATCTTCCCAGGCCAGGTCAATCCCGCCTCGCGGATCGAAGGCGACGGAGGGAAAGGCCTGCGGACGGCCTGTCCGATCGTCGTTCACCTGCATCGGCGGGCCAAAATGGCTGCCGCCGTCCGTGCTGAGGGCCAGCTCGATGTCCGCGTCGCCCTGCCGGACCTTCTCCCACCAAAGCGTTTCGCCCTTGGCGGCGTCGGGCGGATCGGTCGGCCCCGATTGCGGCCGGAACCGGGCCCAGGCCACCGCGACACGGCCCTTCGAATCGACCGCAATGCTGGGGGAGACCTGGACCGTTCCGTCGTCCCCGGAAACGACCCTCCGGTTCGGCTCGAAGGTTTTTCCGCCGTCGGTGCTGCGGGTCAGGTAGATCTCGGAGCGGCCGTTGCGAAAATCCTCCCAGGCCACGACGACGAGACCGCCCGTTCCGGCGCCCACGGTGGGGTGGGACTGCACGGATCGTCCCGTGTCGTCGTTCAACCGGAGGTTTTTGCCGAAACTTCGTCCCCGGTCGCGACTGACGGTGAAATAAATGTCTCCGTTCTCGTTGCGATCATCCGACCAGGCCGCGTAGACAAGGCCCTCGGGCGAGACCCCGATCGACGGATTGCCCTGATAGGCCCAGCCGGGGTCGTCGTTGAGCAGGAGGTTTTTGGTAAAGGTCTTTCCGCCGTCCTCGCTTCGCGCAAAAAAGATGTCCGCGTGGCCCCTTCGGTCGTCCCGCCAGATCATATAGATCGTTCCGGCGGCGTCCAGCCCGAGGCTGGGCTTGTACTGTCGCCCATGGCCGCTGTCGTCGTTCACGCGGACGTTCGCGCCGAAGGTGGTGCCCCCGTCGTCGCTTCGGGCAAAGAAGACGTCGGAATCCCCGTTTCGAACGTCGTACCAGGCCGTGAAGACCTCCCGGCCGCGCACCGCCACGCTGTGCGCACCGGAGGAGAAGGTATGCGCCCAGAAGGACCGACGGCCCGCGTCCGTGATCCGGTGATTGGGATGGAAGCCGGCCGCCGACGGCTGGGTCGGAGATTCGGCTTGAAGACGGCTTCCCAAAAACCCGAGAAGAACGACCGGCGCCGTCAGGATTAAAAACCGGAGCGGCCAACGATCCATTGTCTTTTTCATTTCAACCATCCCGCTCTCCGCCTCAATTCTTCCGGTCCAACCCGCTCTCGTTATAGGTCACCAGGCTGCGCATGTCGTCGGCCGGATTATGGGTCAGGTTGACCAGACCCGAACCGTCGCGGTTCATCGCGTACAGCTCCCAGTTGCCGTCCCGGTTGGTCACGAACAGGATGCGGCCGTCCGGAAGCCAGACCGGATCGTCCTCCTCGGACCTGGGGGTGTTGGTCAGATCATGGGGATTCGATCCGTCCGCGTTCATGATGTAGATTTCCCGATTCCCGTCCCGAATCGTCACGAAGGGGAGGACCCGCCCGTCCATCGACCAGGTGAACATCCCGCTGCCGTCGTCCGCGGGATTACGGGTGAGGTTGGCCGGGTCCGAGCCGTCCGGGTTCATCGTATAGATTTCCCGGTTGCCGTCTCGGGTCGAGACGAATCCGATCCGGGTCCCGTCGGGAGACCAGAAGGCGTTCCAGTCCAGGCCGGGGGTGTGGGTGAGGTTCCGTTGATGGGAGCCGTCCGCGTTCATGATGTAGATGTCCTCATCCCCGTTCGCGCTGGTCGATGTGAAGGCGATCTGGGTCCCGTCGGGCGACCATTTGGCGTCCGACTGCTCGTTTTCCGTTCGGGTCAGGCGGGTTTGATGGGAGCCGTCGGCGTTCATAAGGTAAACTTCCCGGTTCCCGTCCCGCGCCGAGATGAAGATGATCTTTTTCTTGTCCGGCGACCAGCGGGGAAATTCATCCGTGCCGGTGCGGGTCAGTCGATGCTGATCGGTCCCGTCGGGGGCCATGGAGTAGATGTCCCGTTTGCCGTGATCGTTGTTCACGTAGACGACGCGGCTGCCGTCCAGGGTCACGACGGCGAAATACTTGGACCCGCTGCTGTTGGTCAGCCGGATCTGATGCTCGCCGTCCGGGTCCATCCGGAACAATTCCCGCTCGCCCGTGCGATTGGAGGAAAAATAGACCTTATAGTCGCGGGTCTCCCGCGGGATCAGGATGCCCGGCTTGGCCTTCTGCCCGCAGCCGGACAGGACCAGGACCGCCATGATCGCCACCGTTCCCCATCGGTACTTCCTTTTCATGATATCCTCCATGGACTATTTTCTTGGACCCCTACCGTCCCGGATAAAGCCGGATCCCCCGCGTATCGTCGGCCGGGTTGTTCGTCAGATCGGTCACGCCGGACCCGTCGCGGTTCATGGCGTACAGCTCCCAGTTCCCGTCGCGGTTCGTCAGAAACAGGATGCGGCCGTCCGGAAGCCAGACCGGGTCGTCTTCATCCGCGTTCGGGGTGTTCGTAAGATCCCGGGGGGCGGACCCGTCGGCGTTCATGATATAAATCTCCCGCCGCCCGGCGCGGTTGGTCACGAACGGCAGGACCCTTCCGTCCGAGGACCAGGTGAACATCCCGCTGCCGTCGTCCGCCGGATTGCGGGTCAGGTTCATCGGATCGGACCCGTCGGCGTTCATCGCGTAGATCTCCCGGTTGCCGTCCCGTGTCGAGACGAACCCGATCCGGGTCCCGTCCGGAGACCAGAACGGGTTCCAGTCCTCCGAGGGGCTCTTGGTCAGGTTCGTCTGACGGGAACCGTCCGGGTCCATCACGTAGATCTCCTCGTTGCCGTCCCGGTTCGAGGTGAAGGCGATCTTGTTCCCGTGGGGAAGCCACTGGGGATCATCCTCCATCCCGGCCGTACGGGTCAGGCGCGTCTGATCGGTCCCGTCCGCATTCATGATGTACAGCTCGGCGTTTCCGTCGCGCTCGGAGACGAACACGATCCGCTTTCCGTCGGGCGACCAGCGGGGCGCGTAATCGTCCGCCTCGTTGTGGGTCAGCTGGACCCGGTCGGATCCGTCCACCTTGATCAGATAGATCTCCCGGTTGCCGCTGCCGTCCGTGACATAGACGGCCCGTTTCTCGTCCGGCGAGGCCACGGCATAGTCCACCTGACCCATGTTGCGGGTCAATCGGGTCTGATGGCTTCCGTCCGGATCCATGACGTAGAGTTCCCGCGTGCCGTCACGGTACGAGATGAAAAACAGCTTGAAATCCAACGGCGCGTTTTGCGGAGCGGAGAGATCCCCGCCGGTCCGGTTGGACGACGTCATCATCTGCCCGCAACCGGCCAGCCCCATCCCCGCCGAAACCGCCAGGGCCCCGATCATGCCCGCAAAAAACTGTGGCCCCATATTCATTCGCCTTCCTCCTTGTCGATTATAGGGGCTCGCGTCGCCCCCTCCATCCGTCGAGGCGGAATGGAGCCTCCCCCTCTCGCCCGCCTTGCCCGCCGGGGTCCTGCTTCGGCTCGCGTCGCGCCTCCGCACTACCAAACGACCAGGCGGTAGCCCGTCGCGCCGTCGCGCGCGATATCGACGCGCACAGGACTCTCCTTCAACGGTATCGTCCGGACCGCCGATTTGCGTTTCAGATCGATCACCGTGAGAGAATCCGACCCGCTGTTGGCCACGTAGGCCCACGCTCCGTCGGGAGAAACCGCCGCGCTCTTGGGGGCGCGGCCGACCGGGATGAGGCTCACGGTCTTCAACTCCCGGGTCTCCAGTATGGAAACATCGTTCGACGCCTCGTTCACGATCAGAAGCTGCGCCCCGTCCGGCGTCACGGCCGCGGCCATCGGACCCGTCCCGACCTCGACCCGGGCAAGCGTTTCGAACGAGGGAAGCGCCAGAACCGAGACGCGGTTGCCGCCGTGGTGGGTGATGTAGACCCGCGATCCGTCCGGGGAAAGGGCGATGCCGCACGGATTATCCCCCAGGGCCAAGGTTCGTTCCACCACGCCCCGGGCATTCTCAATGACCGAAAGGTCGCCGGAGTGATGATTGGTCACCAGCGTGTAACGGCCGTCCGGCGTCACCGCGATTCCCATCGGGTTGCTTCCGACCGGAATCCGTTTCCGGATCCGACGGCCGTCCAGATCCAGGACAAAGACCTCGTTCGAATCTTCCGAAATCGCGTAGCCGGTTCGCCCCCATACGGCCAGCCGCATCGGGGGGTGCTCCCCCATGATGGTCCGGGCCAGCCGAAAATCGGGATAGCCCTTTTCGATCCGGACGTCGGGAATCCCCCCGCCGCATCCCCAAAGACCGATGCCCGCAAGGGAGACGGCGATCAGGGTCCGAATGGTTGTCGTCATGGCCTCACCCCGACCGCCTCGGTCAGCAGCCGTTTTCGGGCGCCGTCCGGGTCCGAGATCCAGATCCGGTATTCACCGCTCGCGTTTGTGACGTAGGCCAGCCAGCGGCCGTTCGGACTGGCCGTCGGATGCCAGATGCGGGTGCCGGGCGGCGCGTTTGAGCGGGTCAGCGACCGGATCTCTCCGCTCTCCAGATCCTTCCGGTACAATTCATCCCGGCCGGCCTCCTCCGCGACGAAATAGAGCTGCTTCCCGTCCGGGGACCAGGCCGGCAGCCGGGCCGAGGGAAGCCGCACGACGGGGCCCGCGTTCCGTCCGTCCCGGTCCATGATGTAAATGGCGGAGGCGCCGTCGCGATGCGACGTGAAGGCGATCCGACGGTCGTCGGGCGACCAGGCCGGTTGAACATCCGCGCCCCGGGCGTCGGTCAACCGCGTCGGGTTCGACCCATCCGACCCTTCGATATAGATTTCCCAATTGCCGTCGCGATTGGATTCGAACGCGACCCACCTTCCGTCATGCGACGGGACCGGGTCCTCGCCCCCTTCGATCGGGGGGGCCTCCCCCGCCGCCATCGCCGCGCCCGCGGGTTCGGTCCGGCCGGTCTCGAGATCCATCACGTACCATTCGGGGTCCCGGTCCCGACCGGCGGCGAAGGTGATCCGCCGGCCGTCGGGGGACCAGGTGGGATGCTCTTCAAAGTAGCCCCCCGCCCCGTGCGACCCCTGCTCGCTCGAGCGAAAACTCACGCCGATCTCCCGGTGATCCGACATGCGAATGGCGTAGATATCTTCCCGGCCGCCCCGGTTGGAGGAAAAATAAATCTTCGATCCGTCCGGCGACCAGTACGGGCAAATGTCGTTGCCGGGATCGAAGGTCAGGCGCGTCGGGTTCGATCCGTCGGAATTCATGACATAGATCTCCGGATTGCCGTCGCGGTAGGAGGCGAACGCAACCTGCCTCATGTCCGGGGAGAAGACCGGGCTCGATTCGGCGGCCGGCGTCTCGGTCAGCCGGACCAGGCCCGTCCCGTCCGCGCGAATCGTGTAGACGTCCCAGTTGCCGTCCTTGTCCGATTCAAAGATGATCCGCCTGCCGTCGGAGGACCAGCGCGGGTGATCTTCATCGGAGGGATATCCGGTCAGATCGACGGCCTCGCCCCCCTCGGAAGGCATGCCATAGATATCCCAATTCCCGGCGCGGTTTGAGATGAAGGCCAGGGACCCTCCGTCCGGCGAATACACGGGGGCATCGTTGTCCCGGGGACTGGCCGTCAAGGCCCGGAGGGCCGTCCCGTCCGGATGGATCCGGTAGATCTGCCAGGTCCCGCTCCGGTTCGACGCAAAGGCCAGCCATCGGCCGTCCGGAGACCAGACGGGGTTGTAATCCTGCGCCGAACCGTTCGTCACGCGCCGGAGGTCCCGGCCGTCCGGCCTCACGGTATAAACGGCCCAGTTCCCGCTGCGCCGGGAAGAGAAAACGATCCGGCTCCCGTCCGGGGACCAGGCGTAGCTGCCGTTTCCATCCTCGGCCCGGTTCCGGGTCAGATTCACGGGGTCGGAACCGTCCGCGTTCATCACGTACAGCTCGGTGTTTCCGTCCCGATTGGAGACGAAGGCGATGCGCTTTCCATCCGGGGAGGCCACCGGCCAGATGTAGACCGGTTTGCCCTCCCGCAGATCCATCGGCTGGTCGCTCTCCTCGGAGGCGTAGGGCTCATTCCCCTTCGCCGGACTCAACAAGGCATCGGCCACGGGAAGCTCCGCGCGGCTGCAACCCAGGCTCAAGCCCAGGATGATCGGAGCGATCAGGGCGACCAATAAGGCCACTTGCTCTCTCCTTGCAGTCGGGTTAACTGCACCAGATGGGATCCGTCCGGATCCATCAGATAGATCTGATAGTTTCCATCCCGATTCGAACTGAACGCGATCTGCCGGCCGTCGGGCGACCATTGGGGCCCGATGTCGTCGGCCGGGTGCTTCGTCAGATTCCGGAGGTCCCTCCCCCCGACGTCGGCGGCGAAAATTTCGCCCCGGCCGCCTTGAAGGGATTCAAGGGCCAGGCGGCGGCCGTCCGGCGACCAGGTCGGGTTCGACGCGGTCCCCTCCATGCGCGTCAGGCGGGCGGGATGGGACCCGTCGGCGTCCATGACATAGATTTCCCAATGACCGTCCCGGTTGGACTCGAACGCGATTTGGGTCCCGTCCGGCGACCAGACCGGCGTCTCGCTATCGGCCGGTCCTCGGGTCAGGCGGACCGGCTCGCCGCCGCGCGCCCCCACCCGATAGATCTCCCAATGGCCCGTGGCGTCGGATTCGAACGCGATCGTCTTCCCGTCCGGAGACCAGGCCCCCGCCACCTTGTCCCCCTGGAGATCCGTCAGCCGGGTCTTCTCCCGCCCGTCGGCCCCCATGAGATAGATCTCCCGATGGCCTTCTTCGCCGAGCACAAAGGCCAGCCGGTCCCCCTCCGGCGACCAGGCCGGGGCGCTCTGCCGTTCCGGCGTCCGCGTCATCTTCGTATCCGCAAAATCCCGAAGGGTCATATCGTAAATCTCCCAACGTCCGTCCCGGTCGCTGAGATAGGCCAGCCGTTTTCCGTCCGCCGACCAGGACGGCCAGATGTTCCTGCCGCGTCCCCGCGTGACATTGGTCAGGTGGCGTCCGTCGCGGTCGACGATATAAATGTCCCGGCCTTTTCCGTCCAGAACGGTGAAGGCCAGCCGCGCCCCCCGCCCGGCGGGTTCCGGAAAAGCGGATTCAGGCCCCGGAACGCCCGTCGGCGCACAGCCCGCGCAAACCAGCCAGGCCGTCGCGGTGAAAAAGGCCGGCCGCCATCCCCTGACCTTCATCGGTCCCTCAAGGAAACGCCGCCCCGGGATCGCCCTCGTGTCTGGCCTGCTGCGTTCCCCAGAGGTCCATGACAAAGATCTGCCAGGGACCCTCGCTGTCCTTGCCGATGAAACTGATCCGCGAACCGTCCGGGGACCAGGAGGGAAGCTCCTTCTCCGAGACGGCATCGGTCATCGTCTTCTGAATCTGTCCGGCCAAATCCACAACGGAAATGTAGGCGCCCCGGTCTCCCTTTGAGACGAAGGCGATCATCTTCCCGTCCGGGGACCAGCGCGGGCTGTCCTCCTCCTCCGGCGTCCGTGTCAGCTGCCGCGGATGCGAGCCGTCCCCGTTCATGACGTACAGCTCCCAGTTGCCCGTCCGATCGGAGACAAACGCCAGGTGGTCGCCCTTCGGAGACCAGTTGGGGCAGGTGCTCTCCCCCCTAGTCTTGGTCAGGGCGCGGGGCTTGGATCCCTTTCCACCCATGAGGTAGATCTCGTTGTGGCCGCTCTGATCGGAGACGAAGACGACATGTTTCATGTCCGGCGACCATTTCTGGTTGTCCTCCACGGCCGCGGTCGTGGTGAGCCGCCGCTGATCCGTCCCGTCCGGATTCATCGAAAAAAGATCCCAGCTCCCCGAGCGGTCCGAAATGAACATGATCTTCAATCCGTCATACGACCAGACCGGCCAACGATCGTTCGCGGGGTTGCGGCTCAGATCGGTCTGACGGGACCCGTCCGAGTCCATGACATAGATCTCTTTGTTCCCGTCCCGGTTCGAGACAAAGACCAAGCGTTGTCCGTCCGGCGACCAGATCGGATCGTCGTCGTCCGCCGAGTTCCGGGTCAGGTTCCGGGTGTGCCCCCCGTCCGGGTCCATGGCATAGATTTCCTTGTTCCCGTCCCGCCCGGACTCGAACGCCAGGCGGGTTCCGTCCGGCGACCAGACCGGGTTTTCCTCGTTGGTCTCGGTTCGCGTCAGCCGCACGATCGCCGGCGTCGTCCGGATGATCCGCTCGGAGATGATCGGATCGGCGGCGGGGCTTTCCGGCAGGCCATGATTTAGCCCGCAACCGACCAGGCCCATCAGGGAAATAAGAACAAGGGACCCATTCCCGTATATTTGTCCATTCATGTGCTTCCTCATTTCACGGGCCTCCAGAAGGGCCAGGTGTTGTCCGCGTCCGTATGGGTCAACCGGCGTTGATGCGATCCGTCGCGGTCCATGACGTAAATCTGATTATGTCCGCCCCGTCCGGAAACAAACGTGATCTGCCCCCCGTCCGGAGACCAGGTCGGAATGTCGGCATCCGTCGGGCCGGCGGTCAGCCGCCGGACGCCCGACCCGTCGACGTTCATCAAGTACACCTGCCAGTTGCCGTCCCGGTTCGAGATCACCGTCAGCTGCCGGCTGTTCGGCGCCCAGAAAAAGGCCCCCCGGCCGTCTTCATCCTTGTTGCGGGTCACGTTCGCCGGACTCGACCCGTCGGCATTGATCACGTAGATTTCGTTGTTCCCGTCGCGGTTGGAAACAAACCCGATCTTGGTGCCGTCCGGAGACCATTTCGGATTAAAGTCGTCGCCGGGGCTCCGCGACACATTCCGCTGATCGGACCCGTCGGCGTTCATCACGTAGATTTCGCTGTTGCCGTCCCGTTTGGAGAGAAAGGCGATCCGGCTCCCGTCCGGCGACCAGAAAGGCCGGGAATCCTCGGCCGGGTCGTGCGTCAGCCGACGGAGGTCCGATCCGTCGCTGTTCACCACGTAGATTTCGTAGTTCCCGTCCCGTGTCGAGATGAAGGCCAGCCGGCTCCCGTCCGGCGACCAGAAGGGATCCTCATCCACGGCGGGGTCGTGCGTCAGGCGGACCGGATGCGAACCGTCCGCGTCCATGAGATAGACCTCTTTGTTCCCGTCGCGGTCGGAAACGAAGGCCAGCCGCCGGCCGTCGGCCGACCAGACGGGCCAGACATCGTCGCCGGGACTCCGGGTGAGGTTGCGTTGATCGGACCCGTCCGGGGTCATCGAATAAATCTCCCAATTCCCGTCCCGGTGCGACTCAAAGGCGATCCTTCGGGGCTCGCCGCTTTCTTTTGCCGACGCAGGCCCCCAAACGCACAGGATCAATCCCAGCGCGGCCGGCAGGATCGCTCTCATCTTTGCCATACCTCCCTCTCCATTACTCCGACCCGTCCGACCGGTCGGACCATTAATTCACCAACCATTGCGGATCGGCCTTCTTTCCGGCCGCCGAGGTCACGGGGGTCACCCTCAACCCGTCGGCATCCGCGATGAAGAGCTCGGGGGAATCGAGTTGATACCCCACGAAAAGGACCCGCCGGCCGTCCGGAGACCAGACCGGCTTGGCCTCGTCCGGCACCCTCGCCATCAATCGCTTTTCATGTCGCCCGTCCGCATCCATCACACGGATCTCCCGCCGGCCCGGGAGGTCCACGGCATACGCGATCCGGTTTCCATCCGGAGACCAGGCCGGATCCGTCTCATCGCCGCGGCTCCGGGTCAAGCGCAGGGCGCCGCCGCCGTCCGCCGCCATCCGGTAAAGCTCCCAGCCCCCGGTCCGGTTCGAGACAAACAACAACTGCTTTCCATCCGGAGACCAGGCCGGACACCGTTCATCCGCCGGGCTCCGCGTGAGATCGATCGGCCGCGTCCCATCCGCGTTCATGGAATAAACTTCCCAGGCTCCGTCCCGACGCGATTCATACGCGATCCGCGTCCCGTCCGGCGACCAGACGGGGTTCGCCTCCTCCTCCGGCGTCTCGGTCAGCCGATGCTCCCCGGACCCGTCCGCGTCGATGCGGTAGAGTTCCCAATTCCCGTCCCGGTTTGATTCGAACGCGATCCGGCGGCTGTCCGGCGACCAGACCGGCCCTTCGTCGATTCCCCGGGCATAGGTCAGCCGGGTCGGGGCGCTTCCATCGGTGTTCATGATATAAAGTTCGTAGTCCCCGTCCCGTCTCGATACAAAGGCGATCTTGGTCCCGTCCGGGGAAGGCATCATCCCCTCCTCCTCCGCCGGCGTGGAGGTCAGGCGCTCCGTGCGCCGGCCGTCGGCCGTCACCGAATAGATGTCCCAGGGTCCGTCCTGTGTGGACGCGTAGACCATCCGACCGGCCGCGGCTGCGGCCGGCGCCGCCCCAACGGGAGGAGGCGAGCTTT